>Ga0074044_10000321_pt1 | contig 47921 bp, 43 predicted proteins | sample BogForMeECP23OM1_FD_94443 | JGI IMG/M metagenome (GOLD analysis project Ga0074044, IMG submission 94443) | Bog forest soil microbial communities from Calvert Island, British Columbia, Canada - Bog Forest MetaG ECP23OM1 | ecosystem: Environmental > Terrestrial > Soil > Wetlands ...
ACCATGGAAGGCGACTCCAACGGGGCAATCCACGCGCCCAGCACAGCCTATCGCAACAAGTTCTCCGGCAAGTATGACTACCGGCTCATCACCGGCGGCGTCGGCCACAACATTCCGCAGGAAGCCCCGGAGGCTTTTGCCAAAGCGGTGATCGACGTCGATCATTTTTAGTCGATCATTTTAATGGATCGTGATTAATCGATCATTTTTGATCGATGGTCGTCAACTGCTTTTACGGTTTAAGCCCCTTGATGCTGAGGACTGCCGAAGAAAGGAATGAGACGATACCGCACACAACTCAACCACAAAACAAACCAGGAAGTACAAAACCCCTCAAAAGGAGGATCCCGTGGCCCAAACCAGCAAGCAGTCAGAGGACAAGAATGCAATTCGTCCGTTCCACGGCCCGAATGTTCCAGAAGCGGACCTTAGCGAATTGCGCCGGCGGATCAACGCAACCAAGTGGCCGGAGCGTGAAACCGTCCCCGATGCAACCCAAGGCGTGCAGCTCGCGACCACTCAGGCGCTCGCCCGCTATTGGGCGACAGAGTACGACTGGCGCAAGATCGAGGCGAGACTGAACGCCCTGCCGCAGTTCATCACCGAGATCGATGGGCTCGACATTCATTTCATTCACGTCCGTTCGAAACATGAAAACGCATTGCCGCTGATCGTCACGCACGGATGGCCCGGCTCGATCATCGAACAGATGAAGATCATCGATCCGCTGACCAATCCCACGGCGCACGGCGGCAGCGCATCCGATGCGTTCGATGTGGTGATCCCGTCAATGCCGGGGTACGGGTTTTCAGGCAAGCCGACGACGACCGGCTGGGGCCCTGAACGGATCGCGAGTGCCTGGGCCGTGTTGATGAAGCGGCTCGGCTACTCAAAATTTGTGGCAACGGGCGGGGATTGGGGCGCGGTCATCACCGATCTGATGGGCGTGCAGGCGCCGCCCGAACTTATCGGTGTTCACACTAACATGCCCGGCGCGGTTCCTGCGGATATTTATCGAGCGGTTTTGTCTGGCGCGCCAATGCCGTCCGGTTTCTCAGACGACGAAAAGACTGCCTTCGAGAGGCTCCAATTCGTGTACAGCAAAGGCGTCGCCTACGGCTACCAGATGGGGTTGCGACCGCAGACGTTATATGGAATCGCGGATTCCCCCGTCGGCCTGGCCGCCTATTTTCTGGACCACGATGCGTGGAGTTATGCGCTGATCGCGCGCGTCTTTGACGGGCAGACCGAAGGTCTCTCACGAGATGATGTCCTCGATAACATTACGATCACCTGGCTGACGAACACGGCGCTTTCCGGAGCACGGCTCTACTGGGAAAATAAATTTGCCTATTTCAGCATCAAGGGCGTGTCTGTCCCGGTTGCTGTGAGCGCGTTCCCTGACGAGCTCTATCAATGTCCGCGGAATTGGGCAGAAAGTGCATATCCCAAACTCATTCATTACAACAAGCTCCCCAAAGGCGGCCACTTTGCGGCCTTTGAACAGCCCCAACTTCTTTCAGAGGAGATTCGCGCGGGCTTCCGATCACTGCGGTCTAACGTGGCGAAGTCGGATGTGACCTTCGCCAAGGCCAGCTAACTGTCCGCAATGCAGCAGGAGAGCTTCGTTGATTGAGGCTCTCCTGTTCTGCCTCCGAAGTGATGCCGGGTATTCAGAAAAAGCGAATTATTGGCACGAGTGATAGCAATGGAGCTTTTCGTTATGAAGTTTCTGTCGGTTCTGGTCTGGGTCCGTCGTGCCCTGGGCGTGGTTGTGATCATGGGAGTGGTGGCCGTTGCGGTCGATTGGCCCATGAGTTTGGTCAGAAAGATTCCCTTCTTTACGGCGCACGCCTCAGCGAACGCCGCCGAAGCTCAGCCTGCCCTCGCAGCGGCTGCCGGCGATGAAGGGTCCCTGCCCGATCTGGATGGCGCTGTCGGATGGATTAACTCTGCGCCATTGACCAGTAAGTCGCTGCGAGGGAAGGTTGTGCTGGTTGATTTCTGGACCTACTCCTGCATCAACAGTTTGCGCGAGCTGCCCTATGTGAAGTATTGGGCGGCAAAATATAAAGATGCGGGACTGGTTGTGATCGGCGTGCACGCGCCTGAATTTGGATTCGAGAAAGAAATCGCGAAGGTGGAAAATGCCGTTCGCGAATTGAAGGTTACCTACCCGGTCCCGATCGACAGCAATCACAGAATCTGGGATGCGTTCCACAATGAATACTGGCCGGCGGATTACATCATCGACGCGAAAGGGCGGATTCGTTATCACCACTTCGGCGAAGGCGAATATGACGAGTCCGAACGTGTCATCCGTGAACTTCTCAAGGAAAACGGTGCCACCGGCCTGAATGAAAGCACGGCTAGCCTATCCGCCGAGGGGATTGAGGCGGCGCCGAGCGGAGATGTGCAATCTCCCGAGACTTATGTCGGCTATCGCCAGGCCCAGCGTTTCGTATCACCCGAGCGAGTGGGTCGAGACTCGCGAAAGATCTATAGCTCTCCTGTAGCGCCCGCGTTGAATGAATGGGGATTGAGCGGATCGTGGAACATTGGCGGTGAGAGCGCTGTGCTTCAGGAAGCGCCCGGCAAGATAGTATTCCGCTTTCACAGCCGCGACCTGCACATGGTGTTAGGTCCAACGAAAAACGGTAAGCCGGTTCGCTTCAAGGTGAAATTGGACGGCCTCGCGCCCGGCGACAATCAGGGAGTCGACTCTGCCCCGGAAGGCAGCGGCGAGGTTCGAGAGCCACGTCTCTATCAGCTGATCCGGCAAAAGGGCCAAATACAAGACCGTATCTTCGAGATCGAATTCCTCGATCCCGGCGTTCAGGCTTTTTCGTTTACATTTGGCTAGGGATCGGACGAAAGAAAACTGAGGCGAAACAGTTGGAAGGCCTGCCGAATACGGCGCTCCAGCGGAATTTCAACAGCCCGTCATCCACATTCCCGATCGGCAACAGTTGCAGCAGCTTCATCGCGTGCCTTCATCGGGTGGTGACTTCATCGGGCTTCTTGTCTCGATCGAGTGACGATCGAGTCCAGCCGTATTTCTTCAGCTTGTGATAGAGCGTGACCCCGTCGATATCCAGTACGTCAGCGGCGTGGCTTTGATTGCCGCCACATTCCTCCAAGACCCGTAGGATGTGGGCGCGCTCCATGTCCTCGAGGGTCTTGCTCGAACCGCAAGGGTCAGCAACGCTCTGGGGCTTGAAGATGAATCCTGTTCGCGCAACTCCGGCTCCTCTCCCACGACCATGGCGCGTTCCACCGCGTTCTCCAGTTCACGAACGTTGCCAAGCCAGGGTTGCTGCTGCAACTGATTCATGGCCGAAGGTGAAACCCGCGTGATGCGCTTATTCATGGCCAGAGAGAACTTGCGAACGAAGTGATCCACTAGCGGAGGGATATCCTCGCGGCGCCCGCAACGGGGGGAGTTCGATGCGGAAGACGTCCAGCCGATAGAAAAGATCGGGGCGGAATTTTCCTTCGTCGATGAATTTCCCCAAATCCTTATTGGTGGCCAGCGGAATTTTTTGTTCCGGCGGAATGAAATATGAGGAAACCCCGCGCCAGGGCGCAGCCCAATTGAGAACCGTGCGGACTACTTCAGTTTGGCTCGCGGAAAAAAGAAGTCCGGGTCCGGAGTGGTGAGCTTCCGGACCCGGCTGGGCTGTTCCATCTGGCGACGCGGCGAGGCAAGGAGATTGCCGACGGGCAACAAATCGGCGAGGTTTACGTTCCTTTCGCCGATTTGACCCGGACATCCTCATACCTGCCCTCCCGCTTCCTCAGTCGCTGGCCGACAACCGGCCTCAGCGGGGGTGCGCAAAGAGGAACAGCCAATGCTTTGACTACTTCTGCAAACTGCGAATGTATTGGACAACCGTCTTCACCTGGTCAGGGGCCAGACTCTTTACCGGAGCCGGATGCTTCGCCTTCTCCGTAGTGGCTTTGGCAAGGTCGTCATCCGAAAGTTTTTTGACCTCATCCGTAACCAGGCTCGGAATCTTGGCTGCAGGCTTGCCCGTCGCATCCGCCCCGTGGCAGGCGGCGCACTTTGCTTTATAGATCGTCGCTCCGTCATCGGCAGACCATGACAGCTTCGGAATAAGAATGAACAGGGCCACCGCGATTGTCATTACCAGCATCAGCAGCTTTGTCGTCTTCATGATTTCGGTTCCTCTCGTATAACAATCTCAACCCAGCCTAAGCAGCCATTGTCCTCGCGTTCCTTAAGTCCGTTGCGAATATGAATAGAAGAACAAGAGTTCCAAAGACTTTGTTGCGAGAACTCGACAACTCGGTGGCTGCCTAGCTGAAAGTTTCAACATTTCAGAGAACAGCCGCAGTGATTCCCATCACCGTTACGCGTGAGTCTGATAGGAAGCGAGGGCACCATCACGGCGCCCGGTGATCGTGGTCACAGCGCGATGGACATAAAAAGACCACACTGAAAGTAGAAAGTTCAGCGTACCGATGGTTAGGAGGATGTAGCTCATGAAAACCTCACGCGTCATCGTCGTTATTCTTGCGATTATTGGCCTGGTTCTGATGATCCCTATGGCTGCTGGGGCCCAGAAGTCCGAGCCGAGCGTTGTGGTTCCGAAGTATGACCCAACGGCGGAAGCCGCGTTCAAAGGAACAGTCGAAGAGGTAAAGGACCGTCAGTGCCCTGTGAGTGGTGGGTTGGGTTCGCACCTGATTTTGAGGTTGTCTCCGAACAAGACGATCGAAGTACATCTGGCGACGACTAAGTTCGTGAAGAACTACGATCTCGTTTTCAACAAGGGCGATGCGGTCACAGTGATTGGCGACAAGGTGCAGTTTGAGGGGGTGGAGACCATTTTTGCCCGTGAAGTCACACGCGGCACTGAAACCTTTACCTTCCGCGACAAGAATGGCGCGCCGGTCTGGTAGCGGTTTGTGAACGATTGCGTCGCAGCATCAGCGCTTGACGCGCGAAGGAGGCATTTATGTCCGCGATGTCACAGGTGCACGAAATACCGCAGTGTATAGCTTTCAAGCATGTTTTGATTGCCACAGACTTTTCAGACGCTTCAGACCGAGCTCTCGAATACGCTCTCGCGATTGCAAGACGGTACAGTTGCGCGCTCTCCGTCGTACACGCAATCAAGCCGGAACCGCGCGAACCTATCCCGATGGAACCATTGCCAAGGGAACTAAATCGCCGCCGGCTCGAAGCAGAGCGGCAGATGAAGAAACTGGGCGAGAAGGCAGGGCTGAATGATCTGGAGCATGATCTTCTGCTTGAACAGGGTCCTGTGTGGGACGTTCTAGCATCCGCGATTCAACGTGAAAGAGCCGACCTCCTGGTGCTGGGCACACGAGGAAGAGGCGGACTGAAGAAGTTGGCACTGGGATCAGTGGCAGAGGAGGTCTTACGCTTGGCTTCGTGCCCGGTGCTCATTGTGGGTCCGCACGTGGCGCCTGCAGATTCGGGGACTGTGGAGTTCAAGCGCATTCTCTTCGCAACTGATTTCGGGCCAGCCTCCGCCAAGGCTTTCCCGTATGCCCTATCTCTGGCGGAAGACTATCGAGGCAAGCTTGTACTTCTGCACATGATGCCTCCCATGCCGATTGCTGACTTTGGCCCCGCAGTCTACGGGTCATCCTCCCACGTTGCTAGGAACTTTACAGAATGGCAGCGAACAATGCGAGACAAGAGTGTTGGAAAACTGAGGGAATTGGTCCCAACCTGCACGAATCTAGTGGAGAAGCCAGAATGTGTGGCCGGGACGGACTTCCTGCCAGAAGGGATCCTGGACGCCGCAGCGATGCACGCAGTTGATTTGATTGTCATGGGCGCAAACCGAACATCTTCCCCACGAATGGCTGCACACATGCCATGGGCCATCACCCATGAGGTGATCTGCCAGGCCCAATGTCCGGTTCTGACAGTCCAAGGCTGAGGACCGGAAATGTGAATGGAACTTGTGTAACCCAGAGAGCGAAAAAGGCGCGGCGGTGAGTGCTCACCGCCGCGCAGTCATTTTGCTCCGCCCCCTTGTAATACAATCACGGCTCGATGGCCACTTTGAGGACACCGTCGCCATGCTCGGCAAAGAGCTGATAGGCATCAGTGATTTGGTCGAGTTTGAAGCGATGCGTGAGCAGTGGCGTCAGATCCAGCCGACGATGAAGCACCATTTCCATCAATCGTCGCATCCGTTCCTTCCCTCCTGGGCATAGAGTTGTGACGATCTTGTGATCGCCCAGACCAGCTGCAAACGGCTCAAGAGGCACGGATAACTTTCCCGAGTACACGCCCAGGCTGCTAAGCGTGCCTCCGGGCCGGAGAACGCGGAGAGCGCTTTCGAACGTGGATTGTGTACCCAGGGCTTCAATGGCCACATCCACACCCCTGCCATCGGTAAGGCGAAGAACTTCTGCGACCACATCGCACTTTTTGAAATCAAGCACAATGTCGGCACCCATCTTTTTGGCCATAGCCGCCCGCGCGGGATCGCACTCAACTCCAATAATGAGGCTTGCGCCTTTGAGCCGAGCGCCTGCCGTCGCACAGAGCCCAATCGGGCCTTGCGCGAAAACGGCAGCCGTGTCGCCTATTCTTAGATCTGCGCTTTCGGCCGCAGAAATGCCCGTTGAGGCAATGTCCGCCAGCAGGACCACCTGTTCATCACTGAGTTCACCCGGGATTCGTGCGAGGTTTGCCTGCGCGTTTGGCACGAGCAGATACTCGGCCTGCGCGCCGTGAATGGTGTTTCCGAATTTCCAGCCACCGATCGGACCGCCGCACTGTGACCACTGTCCGCTCAGGCAGCTTCCACACTGGCCACACGGTGTAATGGCACCGACCAGGACGCGTTCGCCGACTCGGTACCCAGTGATTCCGTCGCCCAGTTCGTGAATTACCCCGACCGCTTCGTGTCCAATGACAAGGCCGGGACGCACTTTGTACTCGCCCTTCACAATGTGAATGTCAGTTCCGCAAATCGTCGTCAGGGTGACTCGAATGATGGCGTCTCCGACGCCTGCTCTGGGAACCGGTACGTTTTCAATTGCAATTTGGTTTGGGCCGTGAAACACAAGCGCCCGCATTGTTGCAATGGACTTTGATTTACGTTCCAATAGTTGCGGCCATGGTCGTCATAAGTGCCTCCTTCCGGGTGTCTTAGATTGGATTTTTCCCCGGCTGCCGCTGGACCTCTTTCTTCTGCGTCGACACGGTTACATCATGCGCTTTGGCTCCGGTTCCCGCTCCACCACAAGTTCCGGATACAGACGGCGAAATGTCTGCGCCACATGACAGTTCCAGCACACTGGTCTGTGAGTAGAAAATATGTCGGGAAGCTGCTCGGGGCGCAGTTCTCTCCACTCCACTGTTTTGTGGTCGGGGCTGAGCAGCGCCGGGGCGTGATCGAAATGGTTGAGTTGGCCGAAAGTCTTGTGACAGTAGACACATTTTTTGCCTTGGTACCAGTTCGAGACGATATTCCAGACAAGGCAGTTTTGGGGATCCACTTCAATCTGCAGCAGGCATTCCTGACCGCAACCCTGACGTTCGGGCCAACGTGAGCATTGCTTGAGACGCAGGGTAGGCTCGGAGAGAAACGCGCCAACAGCCGCTTCGCCAGCCGCCACGTCGACAGCGGCAGGTTTGTGAGTCTCGGGGCAGGTGATAAGGCGCTTACCTCGATATTCGAAGTATGTCCGCATGCCCGGAATCGCGCGGAACACGAACAGTCCTACACTCAGCGCGAGAAGGGCAATGACGAGAAGAATGGTTCCTGTCATAGATCACCTCGCTTGGCACGCACGGTCAGTACCGGGCAGGGCGCGTGCGCTACAACATCGTGCACAGTCGTCCAAGGCAGATGCGTTGTTAGGTTGGCAGGATGCGCTCCCAGCACGATCAGATCGGCGGCGCGTTCCCAGGCTACCTTCACGATGCATTCTGGCGGCGACCCGACTTCCACCACAGTTTCAGGTGCATGCGTCAGCGTTGCATCCGACGGCACTGCGGCCTGCAACCGCTCGGCTCCGGTTTCGATTAGCGCGGGTCGGTCTTGCGGATTCGTATACTTCTCGATCACATGCATCAGTGTTAGTTGCGCTTCAAACTCTGTGGCCAGCGCAATTGCGATCGACGCAACCTCCGGTGAGACCGGAGTGACATTTGTGGCACAGAGAATATGTCGCAGGTCAAGTTCGACCGGTGCCAGTTCTCCGCCGTTGGTGCAAAAATCGGGCAGCCTGGCCCGGCCACAGACTCTTGGCCCGACGGTCAGAACCGGACAGGGGGCGTGCCGGAGAATATCCTCGGCGACGGAACCCAGCAGCAACTTGCCGAATCCACTGCGGCCGTGAGTTCCGAGCACGATCAGGTCAATGTTTCTTTCCCTGACAATGCCGCTCAGGTTGGTCCACACTTGCCCAGGCAGCAGATAGGTCTGATACGGAATTTTCCCCAACCGAGTTGTAAGCTGCTGGATCTTCTCCCGCGCTTCGCTTCGGGCATCTTTGTACATCGTGCCTACACTCACGTAGTCCACGCCGCCGGTCATAAGCAGCACATTCGTATCGGAGAGGACGTGCGCGAGATGCATTGTGCTGTCGAAGCGCCGGCAGATTGCGGTCGCATAGGGAAACGCCGATTCAGACGTTGCTGAGAAGTCCGTGGCGTATAGCACATTGTTTAGTGAGATAGCGGAAGGTTGTTTCGGGGCTGAGGGCGTGTCTTGTTTGTACTCCAAGACTGTCATATGACACCTCCACACCCAACACCTAGCCTGAACTTTTGGAAGGGTTTCGACGATGCCCAGCATCACTCTATCGTGTGATGTCGGTCACCTGTCCCAACTTGTCCTTCGCTCCGTCTGGATCAGGACCGGCCTGCGACCTGGTCCGACATCGCAAAAGCCTCGTGGATCTTTGGGTGTGAGTGGGGTCACTGAATTCGCCGCACAGATGGGCTAAATTAAGACAGTCGCTCCCCGAAGAGCCTTTTCCCTCACCAGGTGGCGGCTCTCCGCTGAATCGACCGGGGAGGTCTCATAATGGCGTCCCGATCACTCGCCATTGAGTCAACCAGTCTCCACGAAGAAGACGAATGGGTCCGGCAGTCTTGCCGATTCTACGCATGCCCGGTGTGCAAGCAAGATCTGGAACCAGCGTATGACGGGCTTTTTTGCCCCGTCTGTGCGACGACCTACCCTATCCTGAGCGGGATTCCCGACTTTGTCGTGGTCAACCTCGAAGCCAGCAGGAATCGATCTCTGCGCTTCGTCGGAAAGAACGACTCTCGCCCCTTGCTTGACTTTATGGCATCGGTCTACGAAACCTGGGTGTATCCGGCGGTGTGCAACCTTTATGGCGGGTGGCGCAGCACGTCGTTAGAAAAGTTGGCCGAAGACGTCTCTGACATTGTCGGATCACGTGGCGGGATCATTCTAGACGCGGCCTGCGGGCCGGGAACCTACGGGCGCCGCATTGCTTCTGCGTCAACGACCGTTCTTGGCATTGATGTCTGCATGAGCATGTTGCGGCGTGGCGCCCATTATGTCGAAAAGGGACATGTTCCCAACGTGCACTTCGCCCGGGCGATGGTGGAAGCGCTGCCGTTTCGGGCTGGCCTGTTCGACGCCGCCATCTGTGCAGGATCGTTGAACCACTTCTCCAACACGGTCCTCGCTTTGCGCGAGATCAACCGCACTATGAAAGTCGGAGCGCCGCTGGCGGGGATGTGCTTTGCCATCACCAACTCGGGCCTCATCAAGTACAAATCGATACGTGACCGTGCGGAGAAGGGCGGCGGCCACATCCCCAGCGTCGCGGATCTCGAGCGCTATGTGGTCGAAGCAGGTTTTGAGGACTTTCGCTCCCACGCATACGGATCTGTCCTCGTATTCAGTGCCCGCAAAAAGCCGGCAGAGTATTAGAAGACCGGTCTAGCTCGAATAGACAGCAGGACGAAAATGGACGCTTGTTCGTTGTTGCGGCAGCTCGGAGTGGATGTGAAAGTTCAACAAGAACTCTTACGCCACGCCGACATCCGAACCACCATGAACGTATGCACGCAGTCAGTCAGCGAACAAAAGCGCGCGGAGCATTCCAGTGTCGTGCGACTGGTGCTCCCAAGGGACATTCGGAAGCGAAACCCCAATACTGAACATTTCCGGACATCGAAGGCAGGGTAATCTCTGTATGCTCAATAAGTTAATGGTGGGCGCTATAGGATTCGAACCTATGACTTCCACCGTGTGAGGATGGCACTCTACCGCTGAGTTAAGCGCCCAACTTTACGATTCAAACAGATACCTCTGAAACCGTCAACGGCCGGCGGAGCCGCTCCACGGACGAGCGAAACGCAAAATCGCCCCCAACGTCAGCAACGACAACGCGGCGCGCTAGGGCGCTTGCCAATCGACGGAGTAGACATCCTGGCTGCCGGTGTCGCGCAACAGCAGAGGCGAATCGTCGGGCGTGAGAGCCAGCCAGCCGCCGTAGCGGCCGGCGGTTACAAGATCCTTCAAGTCGACCACCTGTTCGGCGCGGTGATCGCCGATGCGAATTCTGACCACGGCGTTCTTTCCCCTGAAATCGAGAACATAAACATACTGTCCGTCATGCGACCAGTTCAGCCAACTCAATGAGCCGTTGGCCAGGCTGGTCCATTTCTGAGTCTGGACGTCGAAAAGAAGAAGCGTCTTCGAATCCGCCGAGAAGGCGGAAATGTAGCGGCCATCGGGCGACCACCGCGGCGAGTAGAATCCCTGCGAACCGGGCAAAGTTGAGACCTGCCGGCTCGCGAGGTCAAGAACCCGGATCGCCGAGGACGGATCGTTCGACTCACCGGCAAAAATGATTTTCGTCCCGTCCGGCGACCAGTTCGGGTCAAGCTGTTGGCTGGAGTCGTTCGGAAGCAGCGGCTGCGGACTTCCGCCGGCCGGAGAAATTTCATACATTCTCGCCGGCTTGTCGGCGCCGAGCGCGAACTCGAAGAAGATGATTTTCTGGCCATCGGGCGACCACCGCGGCAGGACGGGATACATCGGCGGATAAGTCAGCTGCAGCCGCTCGCTCCCGTCCACGCGGCTTCGCCACAGCGTGCCCTCGCGATAAGCCACGTAAGTCAGCCACTGGCCGTCATTTGAGAAGGCGACGTACTCCGCTGAGATGCCGCCGAGAAACGGCGCGAACTGCCGAGCCTTCCCGTCGTAGCGCATCAACTCGCCCCGGTAGGCTTGCCCGACGAGAAACAGTTTCTTGCCGTCTTTGCTGGGGAGCGGAGAGCTCAGCGACAGCGGGCTGGAAGTCAACTGAACCGGTTTCGGATTGGAGTGGAGAAAGCGACTCTCTCGCGGCAGCGCCCAGATCTGACCGATCGACTGGAAGACGAAATATTTCCGGTCCGCCGTCCACCTGCCGCAACATTCGTCGGGCGGTGTGTGCCAGTCAGCCAGCAAGCGATGCAGGTTCGTCCCATCTGCCCCGACTTCCCACATCAATTGCTGGCCGACAGTTCCGGCGGTCTCGGACGAATCAAATCGCAGATGACCCGCGTCGGGCGACCACGTCACGTTCACGATGTCACCCTTCACGCTGAGCAACTTGTGCGAGTCAGTCCCGTCTGCCTTCGCTACAAACAAATCGCTCAGATTCGTATAAGCCAGCATCTTGCCGTCAGGCGACCAGGCGCCGGTTTCGCCTACGATGTCGGCGAGCCGGCGTGGCGAACCGCCTAGAACGGGGAAGCTCCAGAGCGGTCCTTTGGGAGGCGCGCCCTGCCCGTCAACGACGAGTAGTTGAGAACCGTCCGGAGAAAGGTCGAGCGGAACCATGTTGAGAGAGGGCAAGATGGAGAGTTTTTTCGGTTCACCGCCCGCGACGGTCATCTCGGAGACGCCACGAGAGGCAAAGCTTCCAGCCCGACCTTCGCCCGAGTTCAAGTAAAGCCGGGAGCCGTCGGTCCCGATCAGAGATTTCTGCTGGCCGTCATGCGTGAGCTGAACATAGTTTGCGATCCGCGGGACAGGTGCGGGCTGCATCCAGAAATAGGCGAGTACGGCGGCGCCGATAACGGCCACCGCCACAGCCGCCAGCACAAGTTTCCGGCGCGGGCTTTCGACTTTCCTGATTTCATGAGCTGCGCTGGGCGACGAGATTGTAGGATCAGCGAGCGCCTGAAGGGCGAAGGCGAGATCGGAGGCCGACTGAAAGCGCTGCTCTGCATTCTTCTCCAGGCAGCGATTGACGACTCTCTGCAGTGCGACGGGAGTATCGGGAGCAAGCTCCGAAATCGCGGGCGGCTCGGCATTCAGAATCGCGGCCATCGTATCGGCCGAGGTCGGCCTCTGAAATGTCTGCTTGCCCATCAGCATCTCGCAGAGGATTGCGCCAAAGGCAAAAATGTCGGAGCGATGGTCGGTCGCCAGTCCGCGCACCTGTTCCGGCGACATGTAGCCCACGGTTCCCATGGCTACTCCGGGCAGCGTGAGAGTGGCCGACGAGTTTGACACCGATTCTTTCGGCTGCGTCAGTTTGGCCAGGCCGAAGTCGAGAATCTTGATCCGCCCGTCTTTGGTGACAAACAGATTGTCGGGCTTGAGGTCGCGATGGACGATCCCTCGCTCATGCGCCGCAGCCAGGCCTTGCGCGATCTGCACTCCGTAGTCGATTGCTTTGCGCGGCGGTAGCGGCCCGCGCCTGAGCGTCTCAGTCAGAGTCTTGCCTTCGAGCAGTTCCGATACCAGATAAGGCGCGCCATCGAACGTTCCCATCTGGTAGACGGCGAGAATGTTGGGATGATTCAGCGCGGCGGCGGATCTGGCTTCTATTTCGAAACGATGCAGGCGCTCCGGATCGGACGAAGCGAGTTCCGGCAGGATTTTGATCGCAGCGTCGCGGTTCAGACGGGTGTCGCGTGCGCGATACACCTCGCCCATGCTGCCCGCTCCCAGGGGCGAAAGAATTTCATACTGGCCGATCTTCGTGCCAGAGGTCAGGGCCATTTGTAGCGCAATTATATCCCCAGGAGAATGGATGGCTGATTGGGATGGGGCGAGCGTCGAGCAGAGAGGGCCCAATACTAGAAGATGAGGTCCTGCGCTATTAGGGAGCGCATTTCGCAGCGAACCAACTCGTCCGAACTCGGCCCGGTTAGGATTGTTGAGCTGGGCGCTGCAATTGATCGCTGATTGGGGTGACGGGCAAGGCGAAATATGCGCGCGTCAGGCCGGGAGCGATCCTGGCTCCATGAGGATCAGGTCGAGCAGGCGCAATCGTTTCCGTCTTCTTCGCGATCTTGCTTTCGGCGCCACTCTCGATTTTGTTTTCGACTTGGCCCTCGATCCTCGCCATGACGGCCTCAGCCGCGAACTCGCCCAATTGCGTGAGACGCAGGCGGGCGTCTTCCGCCAAAGAGTCGCCAAGTTTCACGCATCCGAGATCAACGAGCGCTGCTGGCAAATCGAGGTCCCGCGGCAGCTTCGCTCCTACTGCGATGATTCCTTCGATCCCTCTCTGATTCAACTGGACGGAGAGCGAGGCCCATTCCGACGGGCGATCGAGCGCGCCCAGAGCGAGCATGTATCCTTTTCGACGCAGGCGCCGCTCCATGCCGGCCACGACGTGTGCCACCTGCTCCCGGCCAAAGTTATCGCTGATAACGGCTATCAGATGGGTTCGCTTGGTACGCAGCGACCGGGCAGAGAGGTTAGGCCGATAGTTAAGTTTGGCGGCGGCCCGGAAGACGCGGTCTTTTGTGTGCTGCGGGATGGCCAGCGACGCGGGCGTATTGTTGAGCACAGCGGAAACCGAGCAAGGGGCGAGTCCCACTCGCTCGGCCACGGTTCGTAGATTAACAACGGGTCTCTTCTCAGGCACGATTTCCCTCGTTTTTATTTTCTGTCTTTAAGTTTTCTTGACGAGACGACAGGGTCAGTGGAAACAGCTGCAGATCCGGGATCTAAAGCTGGCCGGTCGGATTGGTCTCTGCTACGTTGCAGAAGATTGAATTGATACCTTGAGGCAAAGACAGGCAGGAGTCCAACTCAAAAAATTTATCCTCTGGATCAGGGCATCGATCAATATGGTGCTGTCATCCGAGCGGAGCATGCGATCGGATTTACTGAATCGCAATGCGCAGTCGAGAGCCTGCCCTGAGCGAAGTCGAAGGGGACCTGCTCTCGCCGCCTTTAGCAAGGCAGGTTTGGCTTCGCCGCAAGTGCAGGTAAAATGAAGCCTGCAAACCATACGGGCGCGTAGCTCAAACGGATAGAGCATCGGATTTCTAATCCGGCGGTTGCAGGTTCGATTCCTGCCGCGCCTACCATCCTGTTCAGCGACACTCTAAGAAGTCCCGGCTTGCCACGTTAAAACTTCAGCCCACTAGTACTTCAGCCCGACCCCGCTGCTGAGAAATGCGGCCAGCGGAGACATTTTGCGGCAGTGCGCGACGAAGATCGACATCAGTTTGGGACTGCACACCTGAAAGTCCGTCAAGTCGACTGCGGTGCCGAGATCGCGAAGCTTGAGGTCCTCCACGAATTCGTGATCGCAGGGAAAGCCACGGGGAGGACGGGAAAGTTTGCTGGCATCGTCCCAGTTAAGAAGTTTGCGGATGGGCCGCCATTCCTGCGGTCGCGCCACAATCGCGTTGCGGACCTTGAGCAGAGTGTGCTGTTCCGGATGCCACAAACCGGACGCAGCGAAACATTTACCGGCTTCCAGGTGCAGATAAAACCCGGGAGAATGAACATCCTTTCCACGATGCGAGAAGCGCATGGCGATGTGCGTCTTGTAGGGACGTTTGTCGTCGGAAAAGCGCGTGTCGCGATAGATGCGGAACAACGACCCGCGTATGGGTCGGGGATCGGCGACGAGATAGGGCGAGATCGCATATAGCGGCGCAGCGAAATCTGTAACAAAGCGCAACGCGGGCTGGCGCACCGAAGCCTCGTATTCCTCCTTGTGAGCCAGGAACCAGTCGCGATTATTGTTGCGCTTGAGGCGAGCGAGAAAGCGGAACAGTTCGGCCGTGAAATAAGAGGGCATGATTTCCAAGGTAAGGGGCGCTCGCGGGAAATGTAAAGCGGGCGCTTCTATGTTGTTGGCTCGGTCTTCGGCTTGCGATGCTCGCAGGAAGCGGTATTCAGGCAGGAGTCGGCCAGTCGTAGGCGCTCGACCGGTTTGCCGCCGCCGATGTGCGATGCAACGATCTCGTCCACATCGGCCTCGGTGACGTGCCCGTACCAGACAGCCTCGGGATAAACGACCACGGTGGGCCCGTGCTCACATTGGTCGAGGCAGCCGGACTGGTTCGCGCGAACGCGGCCTTTCAGCCCGCGTTCAGCTAACTTCTGTTTGAAAAGCTTTTGCAGACGGGCCTCGGCGGAGGGATCGCAGCATCCGCGGGGATGGCCCGCCGGCCGCTGGTTTCCGCAGACGAAGATGTGTTTCTCAAACTTGGGCATCAAATCTGTCTATCAGATTCGGGTTCGTTTAAATTTTACCTGACAAATTTTTCCTTTGCGTTCTATGCGGCTTTTCTTTGCATGCTTAGCGGTTAAAGGCTTTATGCAATTGATCGTAGAAATCCAAGAAAGCTCTTAACCGCAAAGTCCGCAAAGAAAAGCCGCAAAGGACGCAAAGCCGGGCATCACCACCGCCGGTCGCTGATTTGAATCTCTCGAACTGGATCGCGACCAACCCGCCGAACACATTGCCATCCCTCCCACGCGCGAGATAAAATACTTCGTACACGTCTTCTCCGCTCATATCCCAGTAATTTTTCTTGAGAGCCTTCCTGCGGGCAAGGAGTGTGCAACCCCAGGGTCAGCACAATCCATGTGCTCGCTCGAAATTCGCCTGACGGAGCTGGATTTGAAAAAAGGAAAGACCGCGGTGATCGTAGGCGCCCAATGGGGCGACGAGGGCAAGGGAAAGATCGTCGACGTGTTGTCGGAGAATTTCTCGGTCGTTGCCCGCTATGCCGGCGGACACAATGCCGGCCACACCGTCATCATCAACGGCAAGAAATTTGTTCTTCAGCTTGTACCTGTTGGCGTGTTGCGCTCCGGTTGCCGCAGCGTGATCGGCAATGGTGTGGTGCTCGATCCGGTGGCGTTTCTGAAGGAAGTTGGCTCTCTACGCGAAACCGGCGTGAAGATTGACGGCAGCCTGTTTGTTTCGAACCGTGCCCATGTGATCCTGCCTTATCACCGCATGATCGAACTGGCGGCGGAGAATGCGCCGGGGCGAGTGAAGATCGGCACGACCTCGCGGGGCATCGGTCCCGCCTACGAAGATAAGATGGGGCGCCGCGGGCTTCGTGTGGCCGACCTGCTCGATTTGCCATTGCTCAAGAAACATATTGAGAACGCGGTGCGCGAGAAAAATATGATCGCTCACGCGCTGTTTAACTCCGAACCGCTCGACGCCGACAAAATGTATGTGGAGTACGCGAAAGCTGCCGAGAAGATTGCGCCCTTCGTCTGCGACACGGCGGTCCTATTGAACCAGGCGCTGGCGGCTGGCGAATCGATTCTGTTTGAAGGCGCGCAGGGAACGATGCTCGACATCGACCACGGGACGTATCCGTTTGTGACTTCTTCCAGCGCGACTTCGGGAGGCGCGGTGATCGGCACGGGCGTGGCGCCGACCGCAATCGACTCGGTCGTCGGGATCACCAAGGCCTATTGCACACGCGTCGGCGAGGGGCCGTTTCCCACCGAGGACAAAGGAGTGCCCGGTGAAGAGCTGCGCAAACGCGGCAACGAATATGGCGCAGTGACCGGGCGGCCGCGTCGCACGGGCTGGCTCGACCTACCGCTTCTGCGTTATTCGGGGATGATCAACGGCACTTCGTGGCTGGTGGTCACCAAGCTTGACGTGCTCGATCAACTGTCAGAAATTCCGGTCTGCGTGGGTTACAAGATCGATGGCAAGGCCACGTCGGAGGCGCCGGCGCACGCCAGCGGCTACGAGAAAATCGAGTGCATCTATCAGAAGATGCCGGGCTGGCAGAGCTCGACTGAAGGCATCACGGAATATGAAAAACTGCCCCGGCAGGCGCGCGAGTATCTCGCGTTCGTTGCGCAGGAAACTGCCGCGAAGGTCGGCATGATCTCCACCGGTCCGGACCGCGACCACACCATTCTGCTCGACGAGTTCGTGGCGGAGTTGAAGACGGCCGGGAAGAAAGCCTAGAATGTCTTCCCCGGTGGTCTTTCCCAGCGGACCTCCCTAGGCAGACCCGGGGAAGGAGCGAAACGATGGTGGTGTTGGCGGTTACCTGGATGGCGAAAGTTGGGCACGAAGCCGAAGTTGCCGCACTCTTCGAAAAACTGACCGAACACTCCCGCAAAGAACCGGGCTGCGCCATGTACCAGGTCCATCGGCACAAAACCGAGGCGCGCCGGTTCTTCATCTACGAGCAGTACAAAGATGACGCCGCGCTCGAAGCCCACCGCGCCGCTCCGCATTTTCTGCAGCATGCTCGCAAGGATTTACCCAAAGTGGCCGACCGCGTGGAAGGGCACTTGTTCGAACCACTGGGATAGCAGGCGTGTGGAAGCGGGCGACCCGCCCGCTTAAGCCGGTGAAGCTAAAGCCAACCAGCAGCAGATCACTTCGCCTTGTCGATCATCAACTCGCCGCCGGAGGCGTAGCTTTCCTTTGAGACTTCGTTGAAAGCGACGATGATCCCTTCGCGCTTGGCGCCAGCTTCTTCCACCAAAGCCTCGGTGACCCGTTTGGCGATCTTTCGCTTCTGCTCGGCCGTGCGGCCCTGCAGCATCGTTATTTGAACCATCGGCATAAGAAAACCAGTTGTCAGTTGCCAGTACGCAGTTGCCAGTCTTCCGGTTATCCGCGAGTATCCGTGGCCTACTTCGCCAGTTCGTATCCCGCAAAAAAAAAGCTCAGCTCAAAGCGCGCCGTATCTTCTGCGTCGGAGCCGTGAATCGCATTGTGCTCGATGTTGGTCGCCCACTTCTTGCGGATGGTGCCTTCCTCGGCCTGCGCCGGGTTGGTCGCGCCCATCAGTTTGCGCAGATCGGCGATGGCGTTATCTTTTTCCAGTGCCAACACAACGATCGGCCCGCTCGACATGAAGTCAGTCAGTGTGTTGAAAAACGGCCGGCTGGCGTGCACCGCATAAAACTGCTCGGCCTGATGCTTGGAGATTTCCAGCATCTTCATGGCGAGGATGCGGAATCCGTTTTTTTCGAACTGCTCGATGATGTCGCCGATCGCGTTCTTGCGTACCGCGTCCGGTTTGACGATGGTGAAAGTGCGTTGCAGAGTCTTCATTCGGTCGTTGGTCCTTCGTCGTTGGTCGTTAGTTCCTTGGTCGGCCCAGAAAAGTTCTTGTCATTCCGAGCGAAGCGAGGAATGTGCTTCGTCCGCCACGATACTCTAAACGCTGACTCCGATTGCCGCAGACAGCGTCTCCCCGATCGCCGCCGGAGATTTCGCCACACGAATTCCCGCCGCCTCTAGCGCTTTGATCTTCTCCGCGGCCGTGCCCTTGCCGCCGGAGATAATCGCCCCAGCATGGCCCATGCGGCGGCCCGGAGGCGCAGTCTGCCCGGCAATGAAGCCCACCACCGGCTTCTTCATATGAGTCTTCACGAATTCAGCGGCGGTCTCCTCGGCGTTGCCACCGATTTCGCCGATCATGATCACGGCTTCGGTCTCCGGATCGCGGTTGAACAGGTCGAGTGCATCGACGAAAGTCGTGCCGATGATCGGATCGCCGCCGATGCCGATCGCAGTCGATTGTCCGATCCCGCGCTGCGTCAATTGATGCACCGCTTCGTAAGTCAGCGTGCCTGAGCGCGAGACGATGCCGATCGATCCTTCTTTATGAATCGAGGCCGGCATGATGCCGATTTTGCATTTTCCGGGAGAAATGACCCCCGGGCAATTCGGCCCGATCAGCCGCGATCGCCGGTTCTGCAAAAATTCCCACGCCTTGACCATGTCCAGCGTCGGAATGCCTTCGGTGATGCAGACGATGAGATCGAGTTCGGCGTCGGCCGCTTCCATAATTGCATCGGCGGCAAACGGCGGAGGAACAAAAATAACAGTCGCGTTGGCGCCGGTCTTCTCAGTCGCTTCGCGCACCGTATTAAAAATGGGCCAGCCTTCGTGCGTGGTGCCGCCCTTGCCGGGAGTGACGCCGCCGACAATCTGTGTGCCGTAAGCGGAGCTGGCCTTCGCGTGAAACGTGCCTTCGCGGCCGGTGAGTCCCTGCACCAGCACCCGCGTTTTCTTATCCACCAGGATTGACATAAGTGAAATTCCTCGCTGCTTCGACCGCTCCTACCGCCATTCCGTGACGCCGAGTGTGCCCCGGGCCGCGGCCACAACCTTGTCGGCCGCGTCCTTCATGGTGTCGGTCACGACGAAATTCAATCCGGAATCGTTCAGGATTTTCTTGCCTTCGTTGACGTTGGTCCCTTCCAGCCGCAGCACCACAGGCAATTTCATGTTGGTCTTTCGCGCGGCTTCGACCACGCCCGTGGCCAGCGTATCGACCCGCAGAATGCCGCCGAAAATATTAATCAGCACCGCCTTCACGTTCTTGTCGCTCAGCAGGATTTCGAACGCGTGCGCCACCTGATCCGAGTTTGCGCCTCCCCCTACGTCGAGGAAGTTCGCTGGCGTGCCGCCGGCATACTTGATGATGTCCATCGTCGCCATGGCTAGGCCTGCGCCGTTGACCATGCACCCCACGGTGCCGTCGAGCTTGATGTAGTTGAGGCTGTACTTCGAAGCCTCGACCTCCAGAGGATCTTCCTCGGTGATGTCGCGCAACTCGCGCAGGTCGGGATGACGGAACAGCGCATTGTCGTCGAAGGTCACCTTGGCATCGAGCGCGAACAGGCGGCCGTCGGTGGTCGTAATAAATGGATTGATCTCGAGCAGCGATGCGTCGGTATCGAGGAAAGCCTTGTAAAGTCCGGTCAGAAATTTCACGGCGGGCGTGATCTGCGCGCCCTGCAATCCTAAACTGAAGGCAATCTTTCGCGCCTGGAAGGCTTCGAGGCCCATGCCCGGATCGATATACTGCTTCAGAATAGCATCGGGATTTTCTTCTGCGACTTGTTCGATTTCCATGCCGCCCGCAGCCGAGGCCATGAATACCGGCTTGCCCTCAGCGCGATCGACGAGAATGCCGAGATAGAGTTCCTTCTCGATCGGCAGCGTCTCTTCGATCAGCAGGCGCCGGACAATGCGGCCTTCGGGACCGGTCTGGTGCGTCACCAGCTTCATGCCCAGAATTTTTCCGGCGAGTGCGCTGGCCTCGTCGACCGACTTCGCAATCTTGACGCCGCCGCCCTTGCCTCGTCCGCCGGCATGGATTTGCGCCTTGACCACGACTCCAGTTGCACCGGAGTTCAGCAAATCCTTGGCGATGGTTTCAGCCTCTTCGCGCGAACCCGCCACCGCTCCACGGGGCACAGTCACTCCGTACTTCTTCAGAATCGCTTTGGCCTGGTACTCATGAATTTTCATAATGAAGCTCGTCAGCTAAGAATCGGAAGGACCCTGCTTGCGGCGTCGCACTGCGGGTAGCAATATTCGATTTTATAGAAGGCCACGGGATTAGGGCAAACCCGGCTAAACGGAGGTAGTGCCTCAGTTTGAAATCTAGAGATCAGGGCTAAGAATTACACGCAGCAGGAACCAGAAACCATCGCGGGCGATACCATAGATCGTTCCAACGACTGCAAGAATCCCAAGAATGAATTTTGCCCACATTGGGAGTCTGTCCATGGCTCTTGAGATGTATCCCATGTTCAGCCATCATTTCAGAAAGCAAAATGCCCTGCTACTTCTTTTTGTACTGGCCACGTGGTTTCGGAGCGGAGGCGTAGCTGTCGACCATCGTTACGATTTCCTCCAAGCTCCAAACGTGGTCGCTCAGGCCGCAAGCCATCGCCGGGGTGATCCTCAGCGTCTTAGGGACGAGGGCGAAGTTGTAATGTACAGCGTAGATCGCCACCATCGCCGCGTGATTCTGAATTTTCTTGCTGAAGACGTTCGCCAGGAGAGTGAAGCGCCGCATTCCGATTCTCATGTTTAGGTTGTGGCGCTCCACATAAGGAGGTGCTCACATGCTTGGTGCGGTTTGGACTCCAGCGGAATATTATCCTCGGTGTCATCCCGAGCGGAGCCGTTCTTCAGGCGAAGCGGGAATCTCGCGCGGGTCGCGACTTGTCAGTTTGGTGTGCGTCCTTACACTCGCAGCGACATCTAAGAATCCTGCCCGGTGCGAGATGGGGCAGGCAGCCGTGAGGTCTGAAACATGAAACTTATTTCATTAAACGTCGGCAGGCACAGACTCATCGTGTACAACGGAACAACCATCGATACCGGAATCTTCAAGAATCCAGTATCGGGGCCGATCCAGTTGCGCACTCTGAACCTGGATGGCGACCGCCAGGCGGATCTCAGCGTTCACGGAGGCCCGTACAAGGCCGTCTACGCGTATCCCTCCGAGCACTATCCGTTTTGGCGGAACGAGTTGCCCGGCGTCGATTTTCCCTGGGGAATGTTCGGAGAGAATTTCACGACGACCGGCCTTAGCGAGGATGAACTTCACGTGGGCGATCGCTTTCAGATCGGTTCTTCCGTGATTGTGGTCCGGCAGCCGCGAATGCCATGCTACAAACTGGCGGCCAAGTTTCAGCGCGATGACATCATCGAGCGGTTCCTCGAGAGCGGACGCAGCGGCGTTTATTTTTCTGTCGAGCAGGAAGGACAGGTGGCTCCCGGCGACTCGTTCCAACTCCTGACTCGCGCGGAGCAGGGAATTGCCATCGCCGAAATGAACCGGCTCATTGTCGCGGACCGATACAATCGCGACCTGCTTGAAAAAGCCTTGAACACTTCCGCGCTGCCCGAGAGCTGGCACGAGTACTTTGCCAACAGAGTCGGCGCGATGCCGCAAAGGGCCTCGTCGTAGGTAGCCATTGAGTCCGTCGGTGGCAGACGCTCCGATGCCTTACAATGCGCTGACGCATGATCCTCGACGCTCTCCATCGTCTTGCCAATCACGGCCAATCGCTCGCCCGCGCTGAAGCTCGCGACGTGATGGCCGAAGTGCTGTCCGGCAAATGCACAAACGCTCAGATTGCCGCGCTGCTCATTGCCCTGCATATGAAAGGTGAGACGGTCGAGGAGATCGTCGGCTTCGCCGAAGCGATCCGTGCAGCGGCCGCGCCGCTGCCCATCGAACGCCACAACCCGGCACAAGGCGCAACGGATTCTCTCGCCGTCAGCGGCACGGGCCGTGATGCTCTCGCCGGAGAGTCGCCCGCGGATTCGTTTCTGGTCGATACCAGCGGAACCGGCGGCGATGCCAGCGGGACCTTCAACATTTCAACCGCGACCGCGCTGGTTGTCGCCGGAGCGGGCGTCCGCGTGGCCAAGCACGGCAACCGCAGCATCAGCTCCAAGTGCGGATCTGCCGACGTCGTTGAGGCGCTGGGCGTGAACATTCAGCTCTCGCCAGAGCGCGCCGCGCGCTGTCTGAGCGAGGTCGGCATCTGTTTCTTGTACGCGCCGAATCTGCACCCCGCGATGAAGCAGGTGCAGTCCGTACGCCGTGAGCTGCGCATGCGGACCATGTTTAATCTGCTTGGCCCGCTGACCAATCCCGCGCACGCCACCGGACAAGTCGTGGGGGTGTACTCGCTGGATCTGGTCGAGAAGCTGGCCGAAGCTCTCAGCCTGCTGGGACTGCATCGCGCTCTGGTCGTCCACGGTCTCGACGGCCTCGACGAAATCACGATTACCGGGCGAACGCGTGTGGCCGAAGCTCGCGAGGGTTCGGTGCGCTCCTACGAAGTCGAGCCCGAGGAATTTGGCATGACCCGCGCCACGTTGCAGGCGATTGCCGGCGGAGATGCGGTAGAGAATGCCGCGATCATTCGCGCCGTCTTGAGTGGTGAAAAATCTCCACGCCGCGATGTAGTGCTGCTCAACGCCGCGGCCGCGCTGGTCGCGGCCGGCAGGGGCGATCACATCGCTCAAACAATTCCGCTGGCCGCCCAGTCCATCGATTCCGGCGCGGCAGCCCGGAAGCTCGAAAAACTGGTCCGCTTCACGCCATGAGGATTCGAAACGATCTGCCGTTGTGACGGGTGCCCCATTTCTCGCGTTCTTTGCGAGAAGTGGGGTTTTTCGCAGACCGGATGCCCCTGCGCTTTATCCGTCGCTCCGCGGATCGTGTTGCGGGCGCGCTATTTTACTTCCACCTTTTCCAAATACTGCGCGACCTCGACCGTCCAGCCCAACTTCTTCTTCATCAGATCGCGCAACTGACCGGCTGCGTCCGGTTCCCCGTGCACCAGATATGTCATTGCCGGCTGGTTACGAAAAGTATGCAGCCACTGCAGCAGTTCCGGCGGATCGGCGTGGTCGCTGAACTGCTCGAGCGCGGCGACCTGGGCGCGGACCGGGACGATGTCGCCAAAAATCTTAATCTCCGGAGCGTTGTTCTTGATCAGGAATCCGCGCGTCCCCGGCGCCTGAAATCCGATGAACAACACGAGATTCTTCGGATCGGGCAGCCGTTGCGCCAGATGATGCAGAATGCGCCCGCCTGTCACCATGCCGCTGGAAGAAATAATCACCGACGGCATGACCGCCGCGTTGATCTTCTTCGATTCTTCCGGCGTTGAAGCGAACGTGAATCCCGGCCACGCCAGCGGCGAGCCGTATTTGCGAATCATTTCGCAGGTTTCGTCGCTGTACTCTTCCTCGTGCTTCAGAAAAACTTCAACCGCCTTGATCGCCATGGGGCTGTCACAGAAAACCGGCAGGCGCGGAATCTGTCCCGACTCCATCAGGTGTTTGAGGATGAAGACGAACTTCTGCGTACGCTCAATGGCAAACGCCGGGACGATCACGCTGCCGCCGCGATTGGCCGTCGCCGTAATTAGCGCCGCCAATTCTGGCAACGGGTCTTCCTTCGGATGGATGCGATTCCCATACGTCGACTCCATTACGACGAGGTCCGCGCTCTCACCCTCGGCAGGCCCCGAGTGCACCACTTTACCCGGAGCGACTGCGTGATCGCGCACGCGGCCAATGTCGCCGGAGAATAGCAATCGCCGCGCCTCGCCGTTCAGTTTCAGTGTGATCTCCGCCATGCACGACCCGAGAATGTGCGCCGCGCGCACGAAGCGGAAGGAAAGTTCGAGCGAGACCTGAACATCCTGGCCAGGTTCGACCGGCTTGAAATACTGCAGCGAATTCTGCGCTTCGTCGAAGGTATAGAGCGGCAGGGCGGGCTTGTGCTTCGATTTGTTCGTTTTGTTATAGAAGCGTGCGTCTTCTTCCTGCAGGTGGCCGGAGTCGGGAAGAATGATGCCACACAAATCGATCGTCGGCGGCGTGGCGTAGATCGGCCCTCGAAATCCTTCTTTCACCAGGCGCGGGATCCATCCGCAATGGTCCAGGTGTGCGTGGGTCAGGATCACTGCGTCGATCTTTTTCGCCGGCACGGGAGTATCGCGCCAGTTGCGCTCGCGCCACTCTTTCGGCCCCTGGAATAATCCGCAGTCGATCAGAACCTGAAATCCGTTGTTGCCCGACGGATCGCCGGTATTAATCAGATGCTTCGAGCCGGTAACCGTCCCGGCCGCGCCGAGAAATTGGATGTAGGCCAAACTTTTCCTCCCGTGCTGAACTATTTGTCGGTCGTCTCGACCTTGAATACGTTGTTCGTCATGTCGCTCTCGGGCACGCTGCCGTCGTTGACCACGATTTCCCGCGGTGCCGATGGCGTCTCAACCCGAATCACGCCTTTGCTCTTCGCGCGCACTTCGACTCGTTTGGTAACCTCTCCGCCGGCGAACCTGGCCGTAATGGGCACTTCAGCGCCCGCAGCGCCAAGATTATCGATCGTGATCGTCACCAGGTAAACGTTCGTCATTGTCTTGCGCGAGAATGCGGACTCCACTTTGAAGTCGGGCAGCCCGTGGTCGCGATAAACCCAGTCGTCGAAAAACCATTCCAGATCGCGCGGAGTCTGGGCCGCGATGAGTTTCTGCATGTATGACGGATCCTTGTCCTGCTCGGCACGATAAGCCGCGAGCGCTTTCTTGAGCGCAGCGTCGCCGAGCATGTCGCGCAACATCCACCATACGTACATCGCCTTGCCGCGATACAACTCTTCGCTGCTCGTATTGATCAGCGCCCGATTCACCTCGTCTTCAGATCGCGGCGGAGCAGCGTGGTCTGGAGTTTCAGTGAACGCCGAGCGGTGCAACGCCATGTAATCCAGCGCAGCCTGCCGGTTTTTCTGCTGTTCGAGAAATAGTGCCTGCGCGAAATGCGCGAGTCCTTCTTCGATCCACGGACGAAACGACACGAACGCAGCGTGCGTGAGTTGATGTGCCGCAGCCAGTCCCGCCAGGCCCCCCAATTTGGAATCGTCCGTGAGAGGCGTGAGCAACAGCGAGCCGCTCTCAAACGGCGCGGCAGTGGGATCGTCAAGGTCTGCGGTCTCGGCTTTTCTTCGAGGCGCTCCAAACCATTCCGTTATTAGTGCGCTGGCTTTTTCTGCTGCGTCTGCGTAATTCACAGCGGCGGCCGCATGTGGGGCCAGATTGTAAACCGTGATGGCGGGCCGATCGACGCTGCCGTAGTTGCCCACGACAAATGCAGGGACCGTGAGGCCAAGCGGCCGATACGAACATTTCGACGACGGAAACTTGGGGCTTCCGCCGCGCGTGACGATGTGCAGTTCGTCTCCTCCGCACAGCGTGATGGGAGGAGTCGCGTCTTCTGAAACGATCGGAGTTGCGAAGTTAAGCTCCATCGTCGATCTCGCCTCACGCGCCTTCCAGCGGCCCAGCACTTCGAACAGACTGTTGCCCTCCGAGAGATTCGCGACCTCGGTTGCGATTGGATACCACGCCACGTAGCCCGCGCCCCGCACCGCCGTGAAGCTCGTACCGATCTGGTCCCAGTCCGTAGTCGCAGCCTGATCCTGCGGCGCTCCGATCCGCGTGAGCCGCGTCGCGTCAAGCAGAATCACGCCTTCGTAAGCGATCTCCAGTTCGATCGTGCCATTGGGTGCGACCGCCTGCGGCAGGGTCACGATGGCCTCGGAAAGTCCGCCGGTGTGGTCGATGTCAGAGGTGTAAGGCTGCGCGACAAATTGCAGGGCCTTCTCGGCCGCGTTGATCGACCGCCAGGAAAGCGACGACGAAATCTGCAGCACGGCAATTTTCTGCGGAGTCTGCGAATCATTCCGCAGAGTGATCTTCCCGCGTACCCCGAGACGATGCTGCTCGGGTTCGAGTTGAACGTTGAGGTCGTAGTTGGTGAAAGTGAACGCCTCACGGTCGAGAGATAGAGCGCTGACGGTGGCGGAGCAGAGGACACAGAATAGAGCGAGGCTCGCCCTGCGAAGCAGCTTGGTGGGGAACTTCATTTCTCGTTGGATGCGCCGTCGCGAGCCCGCCGCTGCCGCACGATTTCATACAGCACGACCGCCGCGGCCACCGACACATTCAGCGACGATACCTTGCCGAGCATCGGAATCGATACCAGAAAATCGCACTTCCTCTTCACCAGATCGTGCAGTCCTTTGCCTTCCGCCCCCACAACCAGCGCACAATCCATGTTGTAATCGAGCGCGTCGTAGGTCTGCTTGCCGCGCTCGTCGAGGCCAACCGTCCAGATGTTGTGATCCTTCAGCTCCTCGACGGAACGCGCGATGTTGGTCACTTTCGCGATCGGCAGGTGCTCGCTCGCGCCCGCCGAAACCTTGGTGACGGTTCCGGTGACGCTGGCGGCGCGGCGCTCGGGGATCACGACACCGTCGGCCCCGGCCGCGTCGGCCGTCCGCAGAATCGCTCCCAGGTTGTGCGGATCCTCCACGCCATCGAGCACGACCACGAGCGAATACTGCCCGCGCTTCGCCCCAACCACATCGTCGAGATCGCTGTATTGTTTCGCCGACGTAACCGCGACCACTCCCTGATGCGACGCGTTGCCAGCCATGTGGTCGAGTTCGGTGCGCGACAGGAATCGCACCGGCACATTTAGCCGCCGGCAATCTTCAATCAGCCGTTGCAGGCGGATATCGTGCCGTTCCTTCGCCATCCCGACCCACTCGAACGCCCGCCCGCGCGCCTTCAGCGCCTCGGTGACAGCGTTGATGCCATAGATGTAGTGCATGAGTATTCAGTGTACCGAAAGGTCTTGGGAAGGGCACGACTTCAGTCGTGCCGTAGATCGCTAACGGGACGAAGAGGCTTTAACCGCTGAGGGTCGCACTGAGCACGTTCAGAATGTCGCGCGGCTCCGGCCGCTCCGTATAGTCTTCGTTTGCCGACGCGTAGAGCACAGTGCCGTCGCGATCGAGAATATAGGTCGCCGGAATCGGCAGCTCCCAGCTCTCATCCCCGTTGGTGAAAGGCAGAGTGACGAAGGCCCGCCGGTACACAGCTTCCTGCGGCGCGGGCACGCGATAAGTCAGCCCAAATCTCCTCGCGACCTGATTCCCGGCGTCCGAGAGCAGAGGAAAGTGCAGCTTGTGCTGATCGTGCATGAAGAACGACTGCTTCACGGTCTGCGGCGAAATGGCGACCAGCGTTGCACCCGCCTGCTCGATCTGCGGCAGGATGAGGTTCATGGCCTCCATCTGCCCCACGCAAAACGGGCACCACCGGCCGCGTATGAAACACAGCACGAGCCGTCCTCTGGCCAACAAATCAGAAGAAGAAACGATCTTGCCGTCGTGATCCGCAAGTTCGAACGCCGGCGCCTGTGCTCCAACCGGCAAAATGTTTGCCGCGATCTTTCGCTCCTCCAACTCAGCGACCGACTGTGCGTGAATCGCCTGCGTTTCCGCCGGAACGTATTTCTCGATGAGTTCCTTGCGGTCCGCGAAGATCTCCCGCAGCGGTCGGAAGTCAGTACTCTGGTCGGCTTCCTGGAGCGATCGCCACTTCATGATTGTTCGGTGTCCGTTCCGCGTTCTTTGAAATCCTGTTCGAAAGCGCCGATAGCTTCGATTAGCGTTGGAAATAATGGAGAACGCGACTTTGGAGCTTCTTGCAAAAAGAGCTCTAGAAATTGCTTTTCGTGTTGCGCAGGTCGAGCGTCGCGAAAAGGTGTGTGGTAGTGATCAGCGCTTTGAACGGCGTATCCACCGTCGGGCAACAGTTGAAAACACCGATATCGAACGACGGTGCTCTTATTTTTTCTCGACCAGACATCTATGGCTCTGTAAAGTTCCATCCGGGCATTGGGCAGATTTCAATCGTCGTTACGACTACATCCCCGGCATCTTCATCCCTGCCAGCCGGCGCGCGAAGCTCGGCTTGCCCATCTGCTTGAACATCTTCTTCATCTGCGCGTACTGGCGAAGAAGATTATTCACTTCCTGCACGGTCGTGCCCGAGCCGCGCGCGATGCGCTTGCGCCGGTTGCCGTTGATCACTTCGTGATGGTTGCGTTCGTGCGTCGTCATCGAGTTGATGATGGCCTCGACGCGGTTAATCTGTTTCTCGTCGATGTTGTCGGCCGCTTTCTGCAGGCCGGAAAACGGACCGATCGAGGGCAGCATGCCCATCAGGCTCTTCATCGATCCCATCTTCTTCACTTGCCGCAGCTGGTCGCGAAAATCCTCCAGCGAGAAGCCGTCGCCGGTGAGCGCCTTGGTGGCCATCTCCTGCGCTTTTTTCTTGTCGATCTGCGATTCCGCGCGCTCGATCAGCGAGAGGATGTCGCCCATGCCCAGAATGCGCGAAACGATACGGTCGGGATGAAACGGTTCGAGCGCGTCGTACTTCTCGCCCACGCCGATGAACTTGATGGGCTGGCCCGTAACGTGTCGAATCGAAAGCGCCGCGCCGCCGCGGGCGTCGCCGTCCATCTTGGTGAGCACAATGCCGGTGAGCGACAGCTTCTTGTGAAACTCGTCGGCCGAGTTCACCGCGTCCTGCCCGGTCATGGCGTCGGCCACGAACAGAATCTCCGAAGGATTCAGCAGCTTCTTCAGCGACTGCATCTCGTCCATGAGCTGGTCGTCGATGTGCAAACGGCCCGCGGTATCGACGATCAACACGTCGCAGCCGGAGACGATCGCCTCGCGCCGGGCTTCTTTCACCAGCCGCTCAACCGTCGCCGTGTTGGCCTCGCCGACTTCGCCTTCGTAGATGTGGCTCTTCACCGCCTGCGCCACAACTTTCAACTGCTCGCGCGCCGCGGGACGATATACGTCGACCGAAACCAGCAGCGGACGGTGTCCGCCATTCTTGAACCAGTTTGCGAGCTTGCCCGAAGTCGTGGTTTTGCCCGAGCCCTGCAGTCCGGCCATCAGCACAACGGTCGGCGGCTGCGAGGCAAACTTCATGCGCGCGGTATCTGCGCCAAGAATCGCGACCAGCTCATCGCGCACAATCTTGATGACCTGCTCGCCCGGAGACAGTGCCGTCAGCACTTCCTGGCCGACGGCCTTGGCACGAATCTGGTCGATGAGCTGTTTGACGACCTTGAAGTTGACGTCGGCCTCAAGCAGCGCCAGCCGGATTTCGCGCAGCGCTTCGTCAATGTTCTCCTCAGTCAGCTTGGCCTGTCCGCGAAGGCTCTTGAACGCGCGCTGTAGTTTTTCCTGTAGATTCTCGAACATAGGAGTCAGTCCGTATTTTAGCAGCCGGCCGCCCAAGCCAAGATGTCGGAGCTATCCGACTTTAGGCCTCACCATCTCGAACCGCTGCTTCGTCCTCGTGTATTGAATCCCGCCCATGCGGCCGATCAGGTCGAGAGAATCGCGGTCGACCTTGCCATCTTTCATGTGCGCCTCATCGACATGGATGGAGACAATCTCGCCGATCACCAGGCTGCTACCTGTGGGAGCGGGAGAAAAATCGAGAATCTGATAGAGCCTGCACTCAAAGTTGACTGGCGACGCCGCAACTCGCGGGGCCTTCACAACCATCGACGGCTCCGAGGCGATCTGAGCCAGGTCAAATTCGTTGATCGACGCATCGTACTCGCCACTGGTCTGGTTCATCGCTTCGGCGAGGTCGTAAGTTACGACGTTGATCACAAATTCCCTGGTACCGCGAATGTTGCGCAGCGTGTCTTTGGGCTCGCCGCCAGTGGCCTTGGCTTGTTTCGGGGGACGCAGGCCCGGAGCGAAGGCCAGCAGCGGTGGTGCCACACACACGCAATTGAAGAAAGAAAACGGCGCGAGATTCGGGCGCCCGGAGGCGCTCAGCGTAGACACCCACGCAATGGGTCGCGGCGCAACCGAATTGAGGATCAGGTTATAAAGCTCTTTGTGGGGAAGGTCAGAAGGGCTGATATTCATTCTCAATAAGTATATCGTCGGCGACCATCAACTTACCGCGGCGAATACTTCTTTCGCCGCAATCACCGTATTGCAGTGAATCGTCACCGTATCCTCCAAATTCCGCGCATAGCCGCCCGCGGAGGTGACCATCACCGGAATGCCCCGAGTCCGCGCCACGCGAAAGACGAGTTCGTCGCGCTTCTTCAGTCCTTCGATCGTCAAGTCGAGCCCTCCCAACTGATCTTCGCGATACGGATCGGCGCCCGCGATGTAACAGAGAAGATCAGGATCAAACTGCCGCAATCCCGAGCTGAGCGCGTTGTCGAGCCAGGCCAGATATTCGTCGTCACCGATGCCGTCAGGCAGGTCCACGTCAATCGACGAGGCCGGCTTCCACGCGGGATAGTTGTTGTGCTGATGCAGCGAAATAGTGAAGACGTCGCCGGCATGCGCTCCACGCATTCTTGCAGGCCGCATGGGATTCAATGTCGAAGCAGAAACCGACGGCAGAGGCACGCTCTCCGTGCGCGTTCCTGCGAAAATTGCGGCGGTACCGTTACCATGATGTACATCGCAATCGACAGTCGTCGCGGTGCGAATCCTGTCGTCGCGCTGCAGACGCCGGATGGCCACGGCTACGTCGTGGATCATGCAGAATCCCTCGCCATGATCGGGAAAAGCATGATGAAATCCGCCGCCAATGTTGATGCAAACTTTATCGCTCAGGCATTGTCGCGCCGCTAGAATCGATCCGCCTGCCGCCAGCCAGAACGCCTTGACCAGTTCCGGCGAAAACGGAACCTCGAGTTCCATTTCTTCGCGCGGGCTGAGTGTGCCGGTCTTCAGCTTGTGCACGTACTCAGGCTTGTGAACCAGCAGAATGTCCTGATCGGTCGCAGGCTCAGGTCCGAGAAAGTCTGCAGCCTCGGCGACGCCGTCGGCAATCAACCGGTCGTGAACGCGCCGATACTTTTCGGCAGGGAAGACATGTGCGCCGATGGGCAGGTAATACGCGTCGCTGTAGACGAGCTTGAATGGCAGCATGGGCTCTCGTTCGCTATTCTAGCTCTGTCATCGTGCGCGAAATCTAGCCCTGTCATCGCGCTCGCCATAGCCCTGTCATCCTGAGCGAGGCGCCGTCCGCAAAGCGGACGACGCCGTAGTCGAAGGACCCCGTGTAGGCCTGCAGTGAGACAAACCTAAAAGGGAGTTCTCAAGATGCTGCGGCACGCAAGCGAACTCCTCGCGATGCCTTTGCCGCTGCGCAAGAACATCGGGTCCTTCGACTCCGCGGCTGCTTCGCTTCGCGAACCAGCCGCTCCGCTCAGGATGACAGGGCTGCTGAGGATGACAGGGCTGAAGAACTAACGCCTTTTCGTGTGAGGAATCGCGGGCGGGACCAGCGGCCTCCGCACCGGCACAATCGCGCCCTTGGCCGGGTCGGCAGCCGCGTTGGCCCGCGTCAGCACTTCCTGCTGGATGTACTGGACGAACTCGTGAATCTGCCGCTGCATCTCCTCCATGCGCTCGCGCATTTGCAGGATGATCGCCATCCCGCTGATGTTCACACCCAGGTCGCGGGCCAGCGAGAGAATGAACTCCAGCCGCTGCAGGTCCTCATCCGTGTAAAGGCGCGTGTTGCCTTCGGTCCGCGACGGCTTGAGCAGGCCTTCGCGCTCATAAAGCCGCAGCGTCTGCGGATGAATTCCATACATCTCAGCCACCGACGAAATCATGTACGCGCCTTTGGATTTGCGCTTGGTCATTGCGCCTAGTTTATCGCAGAAACAAATCAGTCACGGATCAACGCCGATTCGCACGGATCAAGAAGGCCATATCCGTGTTAATCCGTGTAAATCCGTGGCAAGGAATTTAGGCTGCGGGCTGCGGTTTTCCGTCAGGTCTCGCGGTCCATCCTGCCGGCTTCAGCGCATGATTGACGAGGTAAGCGACGAAGCCCGCCGCGATCAGGATCATCCCGAACGAGAACGAGCTCATATTCCAGATCTGCTCATGCTCGCTGCGCACCACCGAGAAGCCGAGCAGCAGCATCGGCGGAATGCCGATGGCAATCGCCCCAAACAACCCGCCCGGCACGCGGAAGGGCCGCGCCAGTTCGGGCTCGCGGAAGCGCAGCACCGCCAGCGCCACAAACTCCAGCAGCAGGCTGGCTCCGTAGAGAAGGATGTCGATAGTCACGAGTCGCTCGAAGCCAAGGCCGAGACACATCGCCCATCCCATCGCCAGCACAACAATGGCAACCCAGGGAGCCCGCGATTTCTTCTGCAGCTTTCCGAAGATGCCGGGAAGCATCCCGTCCTGCGCCATAGCGAGCGGCAGGCGGGAGTAGCTCATCACCAGCGCGTTGAACATGCCAAAGGCGCTGATCATGCCGCCCAGCACAACGCCGATGCGCAGCAGCGGACCGCCCAGCAGCCCAGCGATGTCGGCCCACGAACCCGTTTCCCATGCCGTCGGCTTCAGGCCGGTCATCCACATGGCGGCGAAAGGAAGAACGTAGCTGGCCGCAACAATGCAGACCGCCACCAGCATCGCGCGCGGATACGTCCGCTGCGGTCGCTCCACTTCGGTGGCGATGGTCGAGGCGTTGTCCCATCCCATGTAGTTCCACATGCAGATCAGCAGCCCGCCTAGAATGTCCACGGTCGAAGTGGTCGGCTTGGTGACGGCATTGGCCAGCGCGCCCAGCTTGAACGGCGCCAGCACCACAATTGCGATGAACGGCGCCGAGAGCGCCACGAAGAGCCACAGAGAGGTGAGCGAAACAACTTTCACCCCGGCAATATTCAGCAACGCGCAGGCGATCACCACAAACAAAGCTACCCACCAGCCGCGATTGTTCTCCTGAAAATAAGGAAACATCCGCGTCAGGTACGCCACGAACAGCGTGGGATAAATCGCCATGTCGAAGATCGACGCCACCAGCGACAGCCAGGCTTCCTGAAATCCCCAGAAGTTGCCCATGGCGCGGCGCACCCAGGCGTAGTACCCGCCTTCGAAAGGCAGCGCGCTCGAAAGCTCGCCGATCATGAACGCGGTCGGTAGGCTCCACAGAAGCGGTGTGATGAGCAGGATCAGGATCGCGCGCCCGTACCCGGCGCCATGCACGATGTCTTCGGTGCCGTAAGTTCCACCCGACACCATAAAGAATGTCGCGGCGACCAGAGGCCAAAGCGTGAGGCGGACGAATTTTTTCCGGTTGGGTAGAGCGGCGAGAGGCTGGGGGTTCTCTGTTTGTTGACGCGGGGCGCTAGCTGTTGCCAATTTCTATGGCTTCCTCCTCAAGCGACTCACTCTCACCACCGCGTCTCCCCTGGTCTTGGAAGCAAGACGTTTTTCTCGCGGCTCCCGGGTCACTGCGATTTCCCAGGCATTTCGGCGAAGTTAGTTCGCATTAGTGAGATTACGGGAATTTTCCACAGATGCAAGATTTTTTTGATTTCTTTTGCAAAATTTTGTAGACAACCGTTGTGGTACGGAGGTAACGCTCGCGCCTCTAGTTAAGCCTGCGGCCGCGGTTTCCCTGCAGACCAGCAGATTGCTCTTGCGGCCGGCGAGGAGGGTGTTATCATCCCCGAACCTTTGGAGGACTATGAAACTGCCGTTTCTCACTCTCGTTATTTCCCTGGCTGCGTTCTGTGCCGTGCAGCCGTCGCAGGCGCAAAACGCCTTCACCCCCGATCAGGTGAAATTCGGCCCGGCCCCGCCGTTTCTGTCGCCCGGTGCGCAACTCGCAGTGCTGGAAGGCGACCCGATGGCAGCCTCCGGCGATTACACGATTCGCCTGAAAATGCCCGATGGCTACAAGATCGCTCCTCACACTCATCCCCTGCGCGAGAATGTGACCGTGATCTCCGGCACGCTGAAAGTGGGCATGGGCGATCAATTCGACGCCTCTAAAATGATGAGCTTCGGTTCGGGCAGCTTTGCCTATCTCGACCCCAGCATGCATCATTACGCCGCCGCGTCCGGGGAGACCGTGATCCAGATCCATGGCCAGTCCCCGGTAAAGTTCAACTACATCAACCCGGCGGACGACCCCAGCATGAAGACCAGCATGAAGAAATGATAAGAAGAACTGTCATCCTGAGCGGCGGCGAAGCCGGCGCGAAGGACCTTAGTCAGTTTGAACGGTGGGTGCGGTGGACAGGAACCGCGAAGCTGGTTGCACCCTCGACAGACCTCGCAACTGCATCGGCTCTGTGCCAGTCGTAAGGTCCCTCACCCGGCTGGCGCCGGGTTCAGGATGACAGCGTTCCGTAACAGAGTCTAAGCACGCCTAGACCTTCTTCCACAACTCTTCCCGCGGATCCTCCGGATTCAGCTTGGCCAGCTCGCGGAGCAGCTCCTTCGTGCGCTCGTCGCGCGGCATGGGGACGGTCACCGTGATCTCGACAATCTCATCCCCGCGCGCGCCCTCTTTCGTCGCCGAAGGCACGCCTTTTTCCCGCAGCCGCAGTTTCTGCCCCGACTGCGTCCCCGGAGGAATCTTCAGCAGCGCGCGCCCATCGATAGTGGGCACTTCAATCTTTGCCCCCAGCGCAGCTTCGGTGGAACTGACCGGCACGGTCAGGTAGATGTCATCGCCATCGCGGCGAAAGACCGGGTGCGGCTCAGTCCGGATAATCGCATAGAGATCGCCCGCCGCACCACCATGGGCCCCGGCGTTGCCCTTGCCCGGAAGCCGAATGCGCTGACCGTCCCGCGTGCCCGCCTTGATCCGCACTTCCAGCGGTTCGGTGTTCGCGACCGTACTCTCACCGTGGCAGGTGGGGCAGGTAGTGAGATTCTTGCCCGTACCGTGGCAGCGCGGACACTGAACGTTGAACTTCATGCGCCCGCCGGTCTGCGTAATCTGGCCTGTCCCGTTGCACTCCGGGCATTTCCCTGGAGATTCCAGAAAACCCTGGCCGTGGCAATGCACGCAGACGTCCTGCCGCGAAATATTCAGGCGCATCACGCCGCCGCGGATCGCCGTCCAGAAGGGAACGTTGACCTGATACTCGAGATCGCTTCCCGGCTCCGGACCCTCCTCGGCCGGCGCAGCACTGGCGCCTCCGCCGAAAATCGATCCGAAAATGTCACGAAAGCTGCCGCCCCCAGCTCCACCACCGCTCTTGCGTGCGCGGCCGGCGCTGTCTGCCAGGTCCGAGAAATCGAAGCCGCCAAAGTCGAAGTGAACTCCGCCCTGGCCGCCATCCTGCGCCCCGCCCGGAAAGCCGCCTGAGAATCCGCCGGCTCCCGGTCCCGCTCCGCTGCCAGCCCGGGCATAAGCTTCCGCCGTCGCCGGGTCGATGTTGTCGGAATAAAACCCAACCTGATCGTAGATTTTGCGCTTCTTAGGGTCGCTGAGAACTTCGTTGGCCTCGGAGAGCGCCTTGAACTTCTCCTCCGCCGACTTGTCGCCGGGATTAACGTCAGGATGGTACTTGCGCGCCAGCTTGCGAAATGCCTTGCGGATGTCGTCAGCCGAAGCCGACTTCTTCACGCCGAGAATTTCGTAGTAGTCCTTTTTGGTGGTGGTTGCCATTGAGATTATAAGAGGCCGCTATGAGAGGTCGCTCGTTATTGCCGCTTAGTTCGGGCGCTTGTGCCGATCTTCTTGTACCACGACCAGCGATTCAAATTCCGCCGAATCCTCGTAGACAGGAATCTCTCTCGTACCGGCCGGCGAAGAGACAAAGACTTCCCAATGCCCCTCGCGATCGGCAAGATTCACAAAATACGTTTCGTCATTCACCTGGAAGTCCACTTCTCTTCTCCCCTCGTTTGTGTGCCCCTGCAAACGATGACGCGGGCAACAGTGCCCGCGCCACCCATTCACGCTAAAAGCTGACCGCTGAGAGCTGACAGCTTATTTCTTGTCTTCGACGTCCACGTACTCGGCGTCGATCACGCCTTCGTCCTTCTTTGCTCCCGCTCCAGCGCCGTTCGCTCCCGGCTGCGGACCAGCCCCCGGCGTCGGGCCCGCACCAGCCCCCGGCGTCGCCTGCGCGGCCTTGTACATCTGCTCGGCCAGCTTGTGCGAAGCCGCCGTCAGGGTCTCGCGAGCTTTGTCCATCTGCGCCTTGTCGTTCGACTCCAGCGCCTTCTTGGCGTCGCCCAGCGCGTTCTCGACGTCTCCGCGATCGGAGCCCGAGATCTTGTCGCCCGACTCACGCAGCATCTTCTCGATCTGGTAGACCATCGAGTCCAGCTGGTTCTTCGAGTCAATCGACTCGCGCTGTGCCTTGTCCTCGGCCGCATGCGCGTCGGCTTCTTTCGCCATGCGCTCGACCTCTTCCTTCGACAGTCCAGAGGACGACGTGATGGTAATCTTCTGGTCCTTTTGCGTGGCCGTATCTTTCGCGGTTACGTTCAGGATGCCGTTGGCGTCGATGTCGAACGTCACTTCAATCTGCGGCACGCCGCGCGGAGCCGGCGGAATCCCGGTCAGGTGGAACTTGCCCAGAGTCCGGTTCTGCGCCGCCATCGGACGCTCGCCCTGCAGCACGTGAACTTCGACCGAAGTCTGGCTGTCGGCCGCGGTCGAGAACGTTTCCGTCTTCTTCGTCGGAATCGTCGTGTTGCGCGGGATCATCGGCGTCGAAACCCCGCCCAGCGTCTCAATCGAAAGCGACAGCGGAGTCACGTCGAGCAGAAGCAGGTCTTTCACTTCGCCCTTGAGCACGCCGCCCTGAATCGCCGCGCCAACCGCGACCACTTCGTCCGGGTTCACGCCCTTATGGCCTTCGCGCCCGAACAGCTCCTTTACCAGCGACTGAATGCGCGGCATGCGCGTCTGTCCGCCGACCAGCACAACCTCGTTGATCTTCGACGTATCGACGCCCGCATCTTTCATGCACTGCTTGCACGGACCCACCGAGCGCTGAATGATGTCTTCCACCATCGACTCGAGCTTGGCCCGCGTCATCTTCTTCACAAGGTGCTTGGGACCGCCCGCGTCCGCCGTGATGAACGGCAGGTTGATTTCGGTTTCCATCGTGGTCGAGAGTTCGATCTTGGCTCGTTCGGCCGCGTCGCGCAGCCGCTGCAGGGCCATCTCGTTGCCCTTGCCGCGCAGGTCGAGGCCTTCATCCTTCTTGAATTCGTCGATGAGCCAGTCGACGATGCGCTGGTCGAGATTGTCGCCGCCAAGGTGCGTGTCGCCATTCGTGGCCTTGACTTCAATCACTCCTTCGCCGACTTCCAGAATCGAAATATCGAACGTGCCGCCGCCGAAGTCATAAACGGCGATGGTCTCGTCCTTGCCTTTATCGAGCCCGTAGGCCAGCGCGGCCGCCGTCGGCTCGTTGATGATGCGCTTCACTTCGAGTCCGGCAATCTGCCCGGCATCCTTGGTCGCCTGCCGCTGGGCGTCGTTGAAATACGCCGGCACGGTGATAACCGCCTCGGTGACTTTCTCGCCGAGATAGTCTTCTGCCGCCTTCTTCAGCTTCTGCAGAATCAATGCCGAAATCTGTGGAGGCGTGTACTCCTTGCCCTGCGCCAGCACCGCGACGTGGTCGCCCGACTGCACGACCTTGTAGGGCACCATCTTGATCTCTTCCGTGACTTCGTCGAACCGGCGTCCCATGAACCGCTTGATCGAATACACCGTGTTCTCGGGATTGGTGATAGCCTGCCGCTTGGCAACCTGCCCCACCAGCCGCTCGCCAGTCTTTGTAAACCCAACTACCGAGGGCGTAGTTCGCCCTCCTTCTTCATTGGCGATGACCTTGGGCTCGCCGCCTTCCATCACCGCTACGCAGGAATTGGTTGTTCCCAAGTCAATTCCGATAATCTTGCTCATAAACCGTCCCTCCTGAACTTCATAAGTGCTTTATAATCAGCACGAAACCCATTGCGCTCAGGGCCATCCTAAGACCTGAGTGGATTGTTGTCAAGTTTTAGATGCCCTGGAGAAGGAAGAAGTTGCGCCAGTTTTCTGTCTCTCAACCGATAGATGCTGTTCGCTTCGTCTGGGTCCGGGTGTCAATGATGCTGCCACAGCCCTGTTCCCGCAGCTACAATCATCCCGCCATGTCCAATCCCCTCACCCGACGCGAACTTCTGGCCGCCAGCGCCGCCACCGCCATTGCACTATCCACGACAGGCAAGCTCATCGCCGCTGCAACTTCCGCGCCGGAGCGCAAGTTCTACGCCATACTGAGTCTCGGTCGCCTGGGATTTCACGCGAGCTTTTCCGAGTCCATGGAACTGGCCACGAAGTATGGCTTCGAGGGATTGGATCCCGATGGGGACTATTTTGCTTCGTTGAATGACGATGCCCTGCACCGCCTCCTCGACGATCTGCAAAAAAGAAACCTGAAGTTTGGTGCGGCTGGCCTGCCCGTCGAATTCCGCAAAGATTCCGACACGTTCAATTCCGATCTGAAAAAACTCCCGGCCGCGGCGGCGGTTCTCCAGCGGGCCGGCGTTTGGCGGGTCAGCACCTGGATTATGCCCTGCAGCGACGATCTCACTTATTTACAGAATTTTCGTCAGCATGCCGAGCGGTTGCGCCTGTGCGCCCAGGTTCTCGCCGATCACGGGCAGAAAGTCGGATTGGAATATGTTTCGCCGCGCACGCTCTGGCGCAGCCAGAAACATCCCTTCATTCACACCATGAGCGAAATGAAAGAGCTGCTCGTAGCCATCGGCACGGATAACCTCGGCATCCAGCTCGACAGCTGGCACTGGTTCAACGCGCAAGAAACGCAGCAGGATATTTTGACCCTGCGCGGGCAGGATGTGATAAGCGTCGACCTGAACGACGCTCCCGCCGGCCTCACCCTCGATCAGTATCGCGACGACCACCGGGAACTGCCCGCCGCCACCGGAATCATCCCGGTGAAACAGTTTCTCGATGCCTTGCTCCAGATTGGCTACGACGGCCCCATTCAGGCCGAACCCTTCAACGCAGCTCTACGCGCAATGCCGTTGGACCAGGCTTGCGCCATGGCTTCCGAATCCATGAAAAAAGCGTTCCGCCTGATGTGAAAAGCCGATGCGTCTAGTGGGAAATCGGCGGGTTCTTGCGCTGGTCGTTGACCTTGTATCCCGCAGGCACCTCGAAAAGCTGGGCGTCCGGGTCGGAGGGTGTGATCTCGGTGATGGTAAAGGTTTGCTTCCCGAACATGGGGTCACTGCGAAGCGACAGCAGATTGATCCCCAGCTCATCCGAGTGCCAGGTCTCGCTCATGGTCGTGACTGGCTGATCGTTGCCGATGGTTCCAGCCTCGATGGTCGCGGTCCGACGCCGTCCTACGGCATCGATTCCCGCAATATTCCGCTCTCCCAGGTCTTCCCAGGAGACATTCTTATCTTGCCCCGAAGGCGCGAGTTTGCGGGTCGGGGCCGCGGCGGAAAGATCACTGGCCGGGTCGTAAACCAGCAGATCGCAGATGTGCCGCTGCGGGCTGCAGTTATAAAGCGTGCGCTGCGCAGGATCGCCGATCTGAATCCAGTTCATGGTGGACTTGAAGTTGCCGTTCTTGGGCACCAGGATCCAGCGTTCTTCGTAGATGCGGCCGCGGGCATCCCTCGCAATATGACGCTCGTTGACCAGTGTGATGGTGGCGCCGTCTCCAGCGAATTTAACCCACTCGGTGTCGAGCGTGGCGCTGAAAGGTGCGTGCGGAATCGGCGGGATGACAATGCTCTCCAGGACTTCCCGCGTCCCTCCATCCCGCGCCGGAGGACGATACTGTGGCGCAGGTTGTTGAGCCTCGGCCAAGAAGGAGAAGCTGGAGGCTCCAAGGGCGATCAAACAGAAAGTGCGCGCGATCGAAGCCTGCATATACGCCTCCCCGCTGCAGAAATCCTACGTCGGACGGCATTGCGCGTCAACGCCACAAACTGGCGACTGGCAACCGCCCACTGGAAACTGGTTTACTCCATCTCCACCTTCCACACCGGTTCCCCGCCCAACGAGGTATAGAAGCCCCACCCCGCCAGCGCCACAACGCTCAACAGCGCAAGAATCGAGGTCGGCATGTACCAGGTCGACAAGTCGGCTGAGAAAGGCACATTGCCGAGCAGGTTGACGGTGAAAACGGCGCAGGCCAGAGGCACGAAGCCGAAGCGCAGCACGATCACCACCGCAATGGCATACACCAAAATCTGGGCCGGAATCTCCACTGCCATGTAAGTACTACTCAGCCCACGCGGCACAGCGAATATGGCCACAAGAACAATTCCGGCGATCCACTCCTTGCGCAGTAGGACTTTCAACCCAAACAGAACAAAGAAAAAAACCAGAGTGGTTTGGATCGACTGCGGCCACTCCCGCAACCACGTCCCCATCGCCTCACGGCCACCCATCAGGAACTCGGTCGCAAACACGTATGGTGAAGCTCCCAGTCGCATCATGGGAATGGACCGAATCTGGAAAGTGAGAATCCACACTACCCCGAGAATCATGCCAAAAAGAATGTCCCGCCCCACCAGCGGGTCGCGCAGGCTTCCAGAGAGCAGCCGGCTCCACGAGATGATGGTCTGCGGCCAGTGCCGCCTTACCCATGGTTCCACCGCCATGTAGAGCATCCACGTCACACCCGAAATGAACAGCGCGGTGCTGATGGCGAGAATCGAATGGAAGATGGTCCCGGTGGAGGAAAAGTGGGCCCGGCACAAGAACAAACCGATTTCCAGGACAAACATCACCAGCGCCAGCCGAAGCGCTCCCTCCCGGTCGCCCCGTCCTTGCCGGTAGTTCCGGCGCGCCAGAAGCGCGGAACCCACCAGGAGCGCGAAGAGCAAGACGAGCCCAACAATTGTGGACATTCGCTGGCCAACGGTTTTCTTTTCCGTGCTCAGCATTCGGTCCGGTTTGGTCCAGCTGCCGATCAGAGAAAAGAAAACCGGCTTGCCCTGAAAGGCCGCCGCTTCTACGCGCAGCGGGCGCGTCGTCCCCGGCCAGCTTCCAGTCCACGCCATGCGCGTGTCGGAAGCTGCCAGAGAAGTCCATAGGGGCTGCGCCGGTTGCAGTTTCGCCGGATCCAGGCCCGCTTCGTTGAGAAGTATGTTCCAGTCAAAGGGCGCGGCTACGACCGCAACCGCCGCCGGGGCACTCTCTTTTTTCTCTTCTTCCTTTTGCGCCGGGATCGCCTGGAAATAGGTCAATCGGCCCTGCGCATCGAGTTCCAGACTAATCATGCCGGAAAGCACCGGCGGCGGATCGCTGCGGGAGACGATTCCCGGCGTCAACAACTGATCCCGGAAATCGCTGGTCACCAGGTCGTCGGGGCTTTGCCGGTACCAGTACTGCAGCAAAGAAGGCCGCGCCGTCAGCACCGTATCCCAGCGTGGAGGCTTGTCGTTTTTCTCTACATAATCCTGAAAGTCGCCGTCATAGCTCAGGCTGTAGGCACTGTCGGCGGGGCGTCCCGGGTATCCCAGGCGGGCGATCATTTCATGTGACTTGTGCGTCAGAATTTCCGGCGTCAACTCCAGCCCCATTTTCTCGAGGGCGCTGTAGTGCACGGACATGTAAACGGCGAAGGCGAGACCCAGCAGAACCGCAGCCAGGCAGATCATGGCGACTCGCGGGCGCAACCCCGCCGACTCGCCGGCCGCAGCCACCATCTGCGGAGACGGCGTCTCTCCCGCGGCCAACGCCGCCGCCAGCGGATCCCCACCCGGCAGCGCCGCGGCGACCGCCAGCGCGTTTGCTGGACGCGACGAAGGCTCGGTCTCGAGACAGCGCAGAATCACCTTCTCGACGATCGGATCGAGATCCTTCACCACCGACGATGGACGGCTTGGCGTCCGGTCGGCATGCCCCGGCTTCACCTCGGCGAAGGCGCGCTTGCCGGTGAAAACCTCATAAAGAACCAGCCCCAGCGCATAAATATCACTGCGCATGGTCACTTCCGTGCCCGCAATCTGTTCCGGAGACATGTAGGCGGGCGTGCCGCTGCGAATCTCCGCCCCGCGAATCTGGTCTGCGACCCCCGCCAGGCCAAAATCGGTGATCACTACCTGCCCGCGTCCATCGAGCATGATGTTGGCCGGCTTCAGGTCGCGATGCAGAACGCCCTTGGCGTGCGCCGCGGCGAGCCCGGCGCAGAGCTGGCGCGCGATCTCGACCGCCTTGTCCGAGGGAAGCCGTCCGATGCGCCGCAGCAGGGAAGACAAGTCTTCGCCATCGACGTACTCCATGGTGAAAAATGTCTGGCCTTCGACCTCGCCCACGTCATACACGCGGCAGACATTGGGATGCGAAACCCGGCGCGCAATGCGCACTTCGCCGCGAAAGCGCTCCAGCAGCGCTTCATCGCTGGCGGCCTCGTCGGGCAGGAATTTCATTGCCACTCCCTGGCCCAGCGTGAGATCGTCGGCGCGGTAAACCTCGCCCATGCCGCCTTTGCCCAGCAGCGCGATGATGCGGTAGCGCCCGGCCACCAGCCGTCCGGGAAGAAACCGTCCTTCGGTTAGAAATTCGGCAGCGCTCGAAGTTCGCGAGGACGACCGCGACGATGAAGGCGACCTCGATGGTGGCCGCGGCGACGGGGGCAGGGGAGACGTAACCGTGGCGCTCGGCGTCGCAAAGTCGAGTGTGGCTACATCGTCAGTGTTCTCCACCGGCTTTCCGCAGGCGGAGCAGAAGCGAACGTTGTCCGGTAAATGGCTCGCGCAGGATGGACACTTCATGATTTTCCCCGCAACAGGATACCTCAGACTTCAACCGACCTCATCCCATGGAATGATTTACCATCGCAGCGATGACCTCACGCTTTTCCCGCTGGATGCGGGATCCCCGCTTTCTTCTCTGCCTGGCGGCGGGCCTGCTCGCCTTCGTGGTGCAGTCGGGCGAACTCGGCACTGCCGACACCATGCACCGGCTGCAGACCGCACACTGGCTCTGGACCTCCCAGCCACAGGTTCTACCCAACGAGTATCCCGAGTTTGGATTGCATGGCCGGAACGGCCACATCTACAGCTGGTACGGCATCGGCCAGTCCCTGCTCATGCTGCCGGCAGATTTGGTCGGGACCTGGATCGCTCACTGGCAAGTCTTCTCCGATTACGAGGACGACCCGGCGGTGCGAAGCATTGTGGTCAGCTATAGCACGAACATTTTGGTAACGGTCCTGACGGTGCTGATCGCGTTTCGCCTGCTGCGCCAGCTGGGCTTCACCGTGAACGAAACCGTCGCTGGCATTCTGGCGCTGCTGTTCTGCACCACTCACCTGCATTACACGCAGAACATGCAGGAAAATAACTACATCATGCTGCTGACGCTGACCGGGTTTTCGTTTCAGTACGAATGGCTGCGAACCGGCAGCAGGCGCGCGCTCTTCGTCGGTTCCACCGCGCTAGGCCTCAATCTTCTGACTCGGGTCACCACGGGCCTCGACCTGACCGCCGGGGGTATTTTCCTGCTGGCGGTGCTCTGGTTCGAGCAGGTTCGCGGACGTGAATTGTGGCGGCGTTTCCTCAACTATTGCAAGATTGGCGCGCCGGTGTATGCCGTGTTTTTGTGCATCGAGCGTTTCTACAACTTCTACCGTTTTGGCTCGTGGACCGGGACCTACATTCCGATCTTCGCGCGCGAATCACGGGCGCAGGATCCCACGCTCCCGCCGAATTTTCCCTGGAGCACGCCTTTCCACGAAGGGGTGCTGGGCGCGCTGTTCAAACCTGAGAAGTCCATTTTTCTTTTCGATCCTCTTATCGTGCTCGCCCTCGTATTGATTGTGCTGCTTTGGAAGCGGCTCAGCCCTGACGTCCGCGCTTATGCAGTTGCATCTCTGGTAATGCTTGCCGGCTACATCAGCTTCTACGCGCGCTATACATACTGGGCGGGAGATTTCTCCTGGGGCGACCGCTACGTTTCGACAGCTGTAGAGTTCGTTGCGCTGATCGCGGTCCCGCTGCTGCTGCGTTATCGCGACGCTCTCGGCGGCTGGGTCTGGCGCGGCGGCGTCTCGCTGATCGCGGTCAGCTTCGTCATCCAGCTAGCATCGCTGGCGTTCTGGCTGCCGCTGGAGATTTACCAGATGGAGACGTTTGGCCATCCCACGTTCGTCATTGCTCTGCGCTTCAAAAATATTGCCGCGTTCTCGCTGGGCAAGATGAACGCCTGGGGTCTCGACACCGAAGCCATGCACTGGGACCCCTGGGACTACGTTCACCTCACTACGTGGAACTTCTTCCCGTTTCTGTTGCGCAGGGTCGGAGCGGCTCCGGCGTGGGTGGTGAATACAGCCTTCGCAATGTGGATTACGATTTTGGCGGCGCTCGTCGCCGTGTTGTGGCGATTACGAGCGATCCTTCGATCGGAACCCGCGAGTTAGGTTCGGCTCACGGCCGAGCTTCGTAGACGATGTTGAAAGGCGTTTCCGTGGCGCGCCGGAAGCGGCTGAAACCGGCCGAAGTGACCACATCGCGGATGCGGTTCTCTCCGGATTGCGCACCCAGACACAGTCCCACTTCCTGAGATCGGGAACAGGGCGTGCACAGCAGCGTGGAGAACGAGTAATAGACGCGGCCCACCGGATTCAGATTGTCCTTCAATTCATCGTTGGCGAATGGCTCCACGATCATCCAGGTTCCATCTTTTCGCAGGGAACTCCGCACGTGCTTGGCTGCGCCGACCGGATCTCCCATGTCATGCAGACAATCGAAGACGGCCACAAAGTCGTAGTCCTTTCCCGGATACTCCTTGGCTTTGGACACTTCGAAAGTGACACGGTCGGCGATTCCTTCCCGTTTGGCGATCTCGCGTGCCCCCTCGATTGATTTGTCGTGGTAATCAAAACCGAAGAAGTGGGATTTGGGAAATGCTTTCGCCATCAAAATTGTGGACGCGCCTTTGCCGCAGCCCACATCGGCCACGCGCGCTCCGGCCTCCAGCTTTTCTTTTACGTCATGAAGGGACGGTATCCAGGAAGTCACAAGATTGGCCGCGTAGCCGGGACGGAAAAATTTCTCACACCCGTGAAAAACCCCGTCGTCGTGTTCGCCCCAGCCCATGCCTGCGCCGCTACGAAACGATTCGGCGATCCGTGGTACCGCGGCCAGCGATCCCAGCGCCAACTGGAATGCTCCGGGCAGGTAGGCCGGGCTGTCTTCGGTCGCCAGCGTAAAGACCTGCTCTTCGGTGAGACTGAACTTGTTTGTTTTTTCGTCGTAGGTGACATAGCCGCCCGCAGCCTGCGAAGACAGCCACTCCCGCACGTAACGCTCATCGGTTCCGGTTTTAGCAGCCAGTTCAGCCGAGGTCATCGGATGAGCGGCGAGTGCTTTGTAGAGTCCGAGCCTGTCGCCAATCACCACCATCCCGGCATGTACCGCCGCACCAAGATCTCCTACGAAACGCCCGATAAAGGCGTTGAGCTTATCCATGTCGATTGCCATTGTTGCACCCCCCAGGTGCGAGAATTCTAACTCTAACGGTCAATGTGGCGCATGGTTAAGTTGCGGGCGAGGGCCCGGAGAAAGCGCTAAGCCCCGCGGAAGAACAACTCCCGGGAGCGTTGGCAGATTTTTCTGGACATTTGGTAATAGTGTGGTTTGGGAAGAACACTTTGCGTCCTTCGCGGCCTTTCTTAGCGCCCTTCGCGGTTAAACGCTGTTCACACTGGGATGGCGGAAGGTAAGAGCCTTTAACCGCAAAGTTCGCTAAGAAAAGCCGCGAAGGACGCAAAGGGAATCATTGTGCAATCCAAACTGTACTCCTACCTGGCCTTTAGCCTGTGGGAGGCGGAAGCCACTTATGGTAGAATGGTAGAACAAGATGGTAGAAAGGTAGAGCATGAGCTTGAACATAAAAAACGAAGAAGCCCACCGCCTGGCCCGGGAACTGGCCAGCCTCACCGGCGAGAGCATGACCGCCGCGGTAAGTGAGGCAATCCGGGAGCGTCTGGAGCGCGTCCGCGGGAATTCGAAGGATGGACTGGCCGACCGCCTTCTGAAGATCGGTCGGGATTGCGCGGCCCATCTCAAAGAGCCCTACAAGTCCATCGACATCGACGAGTTGCTCTATGACAAGAAAGGAATGCCGAAGTGATCCTCGATGCATCTGCAGTCGTGGCCGTGCTGCGCGCCGAGCCGGAGGCGCCAGACTTCGTCAGGGCGATCGAGGCGACACAGCGGCGTTATATCTCTGCGGTCAATTACGTGGAGGCTGCCATTGTGATTGACGGTGGAAGAGACGCGATCGCGAGCCGCCGTTTTGATGATTTTTTTCGCGTGTCGCGGATTGCCATCGAAGGTGTTACCCCAAAACAAGCCGAGATCGCCCGGCAGGCTTACCGTGACTTCGGCAAGGGACGCCACAAAGCGGGGCTGAATTTTGGCGACTGCTTCGCCTACGCGCTGGCCAAAGATTTGGACGAGCCTCTGTTGTTCAAGGGAAAAGATTTTAGCCACACCGACGTAGAAGTCGCAGAGATCTGAACTCGAGCCTATTCGACGGTCACGGATTTGGCCAGATTCCGTGGCTGATCCACATCGCACCCGCGCCGCACAGCAATGTGATAGGCGAGCAACTGAAGCGGAACGATTTCCAGGATCGGCGACAGTTCTTCGGGCGCCGCTGGAACGAACAGAACGTGATCGGCGGCTTCCTTGATTTCCTCGTCGCCTTCGGTCGCCAGCGCGATCACTACCCCGGAGCGGGCTTTGACTTCCTTCAGGTTCGACATCGTCTTCTCGTAGCGCAACATCGAGCCGGGATTGTTGACGTCACGCGTAGCGATTACGACTACAGGAAGATTTTCATCGATCAGCGCGTTGGGACCGTGCTTCATCTCGCCCGCCGGATAGCCCTCAGCGTGAATGTAGGAAATTTCCTTCAACTTGAGCGCACCTTCGAGGGCGATGGGATAGTGAATGCCGCGACCCAGAAACAGGAAGTCGTGCACTTTCTGGTAGCGCTTGGCCAGTTCGTCGCAGGCTGGATCCTGAGTGAGAATGTGTTCCAGTTTCGACGGGATGCGAGTCAGTTCCAGCATCGCCGCCTGGGCCTGCTCGGCGGTCATGACGCCGCGCACCTGGGCCAGATACATAGCGAGAATATAGAGCGCGGTCAGTTGCCCGGTGAAGGCTTTAGTGGAAGCTACGCCGATTTCCGGCCCGGCGTGAGTGTAGATCGTGCCCGCGGCCTCGCGCGTGATCATCGATCCAACCACGTTGCAAATGGCCAGCGTCTTCGATCCGCGGGACTTGGCCTCGCGCTGCGCCGCGATCGTGTCCGCCGTTTCGCCCGACTGCGAAATCACGACCGTGATCGTCTCCGGATCGACAATGGGATTGCGGTAACGCCACTCGCTGGCGTAATCCACTTCCACCGGCACGCGGGCCAGCGATTCGATCATGAATTTTCCTGCTTGCCCGGCGTGCCAGCTGGTTCCGCAGGCGATGATGTTGATTTTTTTCGCAGCGCGCAGTTCGGCTTCGCTGATTTCCAGTTCGCCGAGAAAAATATGTCCCGTATCCTGCGACACGCGGCCCAGAGTCGTGTCGCGGACGGCGCGCGGCTGCTCGTAGATCTCCTTGAGCATGAAGTGCTTGAAGCCGCCCTTCTCCGCCATGATCGGATCCCACGTCACGTGCTGGATCTGGCGCCGGACCGGCTTGCCGTCGAAGT
>Ga0074044_10000322_pt1 | contig 47827 bp, 42 predicted proteins | sample BogForMeECP23OM1_FD_94443 | JGI IMG/M metagenome (GOLD analysis project Ga0074044, IMG submission 94443) | Bog forest soil microbial communities from Calvert Island, British Columbia, Canada - Bog Forest MetaG ECP23OM1 | ecosystem: Environmental > Terrestrial > Soil > Wetlands ...
GCACTCGCGAACGCGGCGAAGGTCCAGGCGACTTTGTATTACCAGAGCATTCCTCCTTCCTACCTGCGCCAGCGCGCTGAGGACGCTAATGGCCCGGACACCACGAGACTGATCAACTACACGAACGAGTTGAACGTGGGGACCGCATACCCTGAGATTGCCAACTGGAAGCTGCAAGTCACCAGCTCCGGCGCCGTCAACATACAGTGAGCGGAATCGGACTAACAAGGTCCGGAACCAAACCGCCCCGTGTCATCATGGCGGGAATGCAGGCAGCATAGGATGCGATTAGTGTCGAATATCAAGTCAGTTCTTGCGGGGGACGTATGGACAATTTCAGGGCGACTGCTGTCCGCTTTGCTACCGCCAGGCAATTCTCCATGTCCAAGACCGCAACAGAGCTTCGTGGGCATGTCAGCGAAAATGTCATAAAGCTCTTTGGCTTTATTCTGATAAGCCTTTTCACCTTGCAGCTTGCGGGCTGCGGTGGTGGCTCATCCAGCTCGAGCGGCTCGGCCGCTGCTTTTTCTGTCGGGGGGACAGTATCGGGTCTTTCCGGGGGTAGCCTGGTACTAATCAATAATGCGACGGACGCGCTATCAGTATCATCCAATGGAGCATACAAATTCACCCTCACTTATTCGGGCAAGGGTGTGTATTCCGTTCTTCTTGCAACGCAACCATCCGGTCAGGTTTGTACCGTAGCCAACGGTAGCGGTGTACTAACGAATGCCAACATCAGCAATGTAAATGTTGCTTGTGCGACGAGCGCTGAAGCAACGCTCTATGCGTTTTCCGGCGGCGCTGATGGCAGTTATCCGGATTCCGGCCTCACTGCAGGGTCGGATGGCAATTTTTATGGAACCACTACCTATGGTGGAGCGAATAATCTGGGTACTGTCTACAAGATTACTCCGGCAGGTGCGCACACCGTGCTCTATTCCTTCAGCGGCGGCCCCGGTGACGGACAGTATCCTGCTTCAGGTTTGGAGCTGGGGAATGATGGAGCCTTTTACGCGACTACGACGGCAGGGGGAGCATTCGGGCTTGGCGCTTTCATCAGGATCACCCTCGATGGAACTGAAACGATGCTGTATTCCTTCGGGGGGAATGGTAGTGGCGCAGGCCCACAGGGATTGACTCTGTTAGACGATGGCAATTTTTATGGAACCACTACCTCCGGCGGAGCGAATAATCTGGGTACCGTCTTCAAGGTGACTGCGGCAGGTGTGCAGACCGTACTCTATTCCTTCGCTGCCGCTCCCGATGGACAAACCCCTTTGGCGGGTCTGTCCAGTGACAGTGACGGTAATTTGTATGGCGTTACCAATAATGGCGGAACGGATAACTTCGGCACCATCTTTCGAATTGCTCCCGATGGGACCGGCTACATGACCCTTCACTCCTTTGCCGGCGGGGCGGCAGACGGAGCATATCCCGGAGTGAAACTGCGCGATTTACCCGATGGGACTCTTTATGGGTCCACGGGTGGCGGTGGAGCAAATGGACTCGGCACCATCTTCACATACGACCCCATGTCTGGTCTTGCGAGCGTTATCTATTCCTTTGCGGGTGCTCCGGATGATGGCAGTAACCCCTCCTGTCGGCTGCGCGTGGGTAATGACGGAAATCTATATGGGGTTACTTTTTACGGTGGTTACTTTGACTTGGGCACCTTCTTCCGCATCACTCCAGCGGGGATGCTAACGGTATTGCACAGCTTTGCCGGCGGCAGCGATGGGCAGAGCCCCAATTCGAGTCTGCTCGTGACCTCCGACGGGGATTTTTACGGAACCACGATTACGGGCGGACCCACGGCCAATGGGACGATTTACAAGATAAGCCCGTGATGAATGAACCTGAACCGGAGAATCGCGATGGGCGAGGTTAGAACTTCGGGTTGTGCACTGGTCCTGTTCGGATCTCTCGTTTTCTTTGCTTCCACTGCCTTCGGGCAAGCATGCACGCCAGTGGTCTACGCGTTTCGGCATGCGGAGGACACGAATCCTCCCAACCCACCGGGGCCGATTTTCGCACTTACTCCGTCGGGGGCAGCGCATGCTGAGCTTTACCCAACAATGGTGAAGGCATTTGAAGATGCCAACAACTTTTGTTCGGTCGCCAAAGTGTACGCAGCGACGACAGCGCGGAAAATAGACACAAAGAAAGACCCGTGCGGAAATGCGTGCGAGAGCGCGACCAATGCATTCGATACGGCCACGCCGTTGGCCAAGAAAGTAATGTCAACCGATCCGATTACCACTGTTGGCAATAATCAACTGTACGAATATTTGGGCAACGGAAACGCCGCCCCGACGAGCCCCAACTACTCTACCGATACAGCGAAGGCACTTCGTACGGAACTTCTCGCAACGGCAAATGCTGGCGAATCGTCGGCTATTTTCTGGACCAGCCAGGGTTTGCATGTGTTGGGAGGGGCAATCATAAATGGGACCAGCAAAGTCCCCGATAAAAATGGTAACCCCAAAGTAGTTCCGCCGCGAAATGCGGTCTACATTTTCAAAGCTGACGGTAGCGCGCCCAACATTGCTACATTTAGCGACATCGTGAGTCCGTCTCTCTATGTTCAGTGCTACAATTGGATTGGAGTTGGAATTACGGTAGCGCCGCCCCCGGGTCCGCGATTCATCAATCCCGCAGGCAGCCCTCCAACGCAACTCTATTTCTGCGGGAAGGACGGGGAAACTGTTTTGGGAGGCCCTCTGGGCGAGGCATGCGCGTGCGGTGCTCAATGCGGAACGATACCCAATGGCCCAGGCGACCCAGTGCCGAATTGCCGTTCTACGCACACGGCAACGCCGACCGCTACGCCCACGCCGTCTACTATCAAGACCAATAAGGATATCCTGGGAAAGATTTGCAATACCACCACCTCCATGGAGCCGAACACATCGGGTGCGAACACATTCGGCGCTTGCAAATAGCTAAATGAAAACTGCTGACTTTTCCTGTCGACGAGATTTCGCGCTTGTTTCCGAAAAGAACCACAACCTTCACGACGAATCCCTCCCCCCGCCCCTGCAACATTGGCGGCCAAACGCTGCATCGTGCTATTGCGCCATCAGCAGAAGGCGCAAGGAGGCACTTCGATGGGAAAGCTAGACGGAAAGGTCGCCGTAATCACGGGCGCGGCCAGTGGCATGGGCCGCGCAACCGCGCTCCGCTTTACGAAAGAAGGGGCCGCTGTCGTGCTCACCGACTTGAATGCTACCGGCGGTGAAGATGCGGTCGCGGAATGTGCGGCGGCAGGCGGCAAAGCCGTGTTCCAGCGCACCGATGTAACCAGCGAGGCGGACATCAAGGCCGCCGTCGATCGCGCGGTGCGTGAGTACGGCAAGCTCGACATCATGTTCAACAATGCCGGCGTGGCGGGCGCGATCGGCCCGATCGAGAAAGTCACTTCGCAGGATTGGGATCGCACATTCGCCATCCTGCTGCGCGCCGTGTTTCTGGGGATGAAGTATTCGATTCCGGAGCTGCGCAAGGCCGGCGGCGGATCGATCATCACGACTTCGTCGGTGGCCGGGCTGCGCGGCTCCGGTTACCTCGCCACCTATAGCGCGGCCAAGGGCGCTATCATCACGCTGACGCAAGCGGTCGCGATCGAGCTTGGCCACGACAAAATCCGCGTCAATTGCATCTGTCCCGGGGGCGTGAACACTCCGCTCATCCATCGCGGCAGGCCGGGCGCCGAGGAAGGCGCCGAAAAGAACATGGCGCGGATGCAACCGATACCGCGCGCCGGCCGTCCCGATGACATCGCCAACATGGCGCTGTTCCTCGCCAGCGATGATGCGGAGTGGATCACGGGGACCGCGATGGTGGTTGATGGCGGCATGAACACAGGCAACGCGCGGTTCCGGCTGGCGGGGCTGCCCGATGCGGGGTTCTCGGGCCCGTCATTCGAACACTCTGGCGACCGCTCTGGCGAACGCTGACGCGCTGGTCCGCTACCTTGGTATCTTTGCATCCTGCCAACCTAACAGCTATTAGGTTGGCAGGGTCCGCGCAGTCTTGAACAGCGCGGACGCAGAGGAACAGTCATGGGCAAGCTCGATGGAAAAGTGGCGGTAATCACCGGCGCGGCCAGCGGCATCGGCCGTGCAACCGCGATCCGGTTTGCGGGTGAAGGCGCCGCCGTAGTCATTGCCGATCTCAACCTCGAAGGAGGCGAGTCCGCGGTGCGCGATTGCAGGGAAAACGGCGGCCGTGCTGTGTTCCAGAAAACCGACGTCTCCAGCGAGCAAGAGATCAAGGCGGCCATCGATCGCGCGGTGCGCGAATTCGGCCGCCTGGACATCATCTTCAACAATGCCGGTCTGGGCGGCGCGGTCGGCACCGTGGAGGAAATCACGGTCGACAATTGGGACCGCACGATGGTCATTCTGCTCCGCGCGGTGTTCGTCGGAATCAAATATTCGGTACCGGAAATGCGCAAAGTTGGCGGCGGCTCGATCATCTCGACCGCTTCCGTCGCGGGACTGCGCGGCGGTGCCGGCCCCCACGCATACAGCGCCGCCAAAGCCGCGGTGATCAATCTCACCCGATCGGTCGCGCTCGAACTCGGCAAGGACAAGATTCGCGTCAATTGCATCTGCCCCGGCGGCATCAACACTCCCCTCATCAGCAAGCGCGTGCCGGGCGGCGCGCCGGTCGCGGAGCAATTCCTCTCGCAGATCCAGGCGATCCCGCGCGCCGGGCATCCGGAAGATATCGCCAACATGGCCCTGTTCCTCGCCGGCGACGATTCGGAGTGGGTGACAGGACAAGCGATGGTGGTAGACGGCGGGCTGACCGCAGGGGGCAGCATTTTCGGGCAACAGCGAGCGGCGGCACCCGCTATTCCCGGCGGTTTCGCAGGACCATCGTTCGAAACGTAAGCGCAAAGGTCCGCAGATTGAAATCTGTGCGAATCTGCGTAATCTGCGGATTCTCTTCAGACTCTTTTAATCATTTTCGGACAGGAGAACGATCATGGGTAGGCTCGATGGAAAAGTCGCGATCATAACGGGCGCTGCCAGCGGCATCGGTCGCGGCACCGCGATGCGCTTTGCCGGAGAGGGCGCGGCAGTCGTAATCGCCGACCTCAATGTCGAGGGGGGAGAAGGCGCGGTGCGCGATTGCAAAGAGAGCGGAGGCCGCGCCGTCTTTCAGAAAGCCGATGTCGCGAGCGAAGCCGAAGTCAAAGCACTGGTTGCGCGCGCGATCAAGGAATTCGGCCGCCTCGATATCATCTACAACAACGCCGGCATCGGCGGCGCGATCGGACCGCTGGAGCAGATCAGCGTCGAAGACTGGGACAAAAGCCTCGCCGTGCTGCTGCGTTCCGTCTTCCTGGGGATCAAGCATTCGGTTCCCGAGATGCGCAAAGCCGGCGGCGGCTCGATCATCTCAACCGCTTCGGTGGCGGGCATTCGCGGTTTCGCGGGGCTGCATCCGTATTGCGCCGCAAAAGCCGGCGTCGTAAATCTGACCCGTTCTGCCGCGCTCGAGTTCGCCAAAGATAAAATCCGCGTCAACTGCATCTGCCCCGGCGGCATCAACACTCCCATCATCCATCGCAACCAGCCCGGCGTGAAGGAAGCCGCCGAGCAGTGGATGTCGCAGGGCCAGCCGATTCAGCGCGCGGGGCATCCCGAGGACATCGCGGGGATGGCGCTCTACCTTGCCAGCGATGACGCGCAATGGGTGACTGGCCAGGCGATGGTCGTGGATGGCGGCTTGACAATAGGGAGCGGCTTCTTCAGCGCGCAGAACTCGACTCCGCAAACGGCACTGCCCGCATCCGGTTTCTCGGGACCATCGTTCGAAAAGTAATTTGGGTGCGGATCGGAGGCGCGGCCGTCACACCGCGCCTCCGCTTTTTTTCAATTCACGCCGACCAAAACTCCTTGAGCAGGACGCTCAGGAGCCGCGGATGTTCTTCGGGCCAGAACAGTTTCGCTCGCGGTATCGTCGTCACTTTGCGCAGGCCGCCCAGGTTTGCCCGCAACCACTCTACCGAGGCCGGACCATCAAAGGCGGTATCGGCTTCACCCCATGCAATCTGCGAGGGAAACTTTGATTCGCGCAGCCGCGATGCGACCGCGACCAACTGATCGCGATTCCCTCCGCGTCGGCGAATCCACGTACCAGTTCGAGACGCTCAGCCGATTCGACGAATGGCCCAAAATACACATCGAGGGTCTCGGCCACCAGCCTGCTTGTGTCCTCAAACACGGTGCCGAGCTGCGCCCGCGCCACAGATTCATCGCGTGCCATCACCTTGAATGTCTCGCCGACTATTCCGCTTTTGAGTGCGCCATAGAACTGCTGCAACATCGCATTGGGCCACAAATCGTTGACCTCGCAATCGGTGAGCGTCAACGTGCGGACCCGCTCCGGATTGCGAGCCGCAAAGATCTGACTCACCCCGCCTCCGGTATCATTGCCGGTCAGGTCGACCTGCTTGATGTCCTGCGCATCAAGGAAGGCGGCAATCATCCTGGCTTGCGATTCGAACGAGATGTCTTGTCCTGCCCGTATTTCGTTGTAGCCGAGACCCATCAGGTCGAGCGCTATACAGCGGCGCATACCCGACAGATCGTCGAGGACCTCGCGCCATTGAAAGCCGCAGAGCGGGAGCCCGTGGATGAACAGGGCCCCTGGGCCGGCGCCCCGCTCTACGTATGCAATTCGGCCGAAGGGAGTGTCCGTGAATTTGCGGGTGGAGTGGAACTCGGATGCGTTCATTGCTAGCCTCCTGCATGGCGATATCTATAATACATACAGCTTGTATATCACCTACGTATTGAATGCCAGTCAAGAGCCGCCAGGCGGAAAATTCCGCCGCCACCCGCAGCGCCCTGCTCAAAGTCGCACGCAAGCTGTTTGCCGAACGCGGCTACGGTGACACTGCGACCGAAGAGGTCGTGCGCCGCGCGCGGGTAACCCGAGGCGCGCTGTATCATCATTTCAGGGACAAGCAGGATCTGTTCAAAGCGGTTCTGCATGAGGAGCAGTTGAAACTCGCTGCCAGAAGCACCGAAGCCGCGGCCAAGGCGTCAGATCCATGGCGCGCGCTGATGGCTGGAAGCAATGCATTTCTGGAAGCGTGCCTCGACCCTGCTGTACAGCAGATAGTTTTGATCGATGCGCCTGCGGTGCTGGGCGCGCAGGGCTGGCGCGAATCAGACGAGAGCTACTACCTGGCGGGCACGAAAGCGGGAATTCAAGCGTCGATCGATGCGGGATTGATCGCTCGCCAGCCAGTCGACCCGCTGGCGCACATGATCATGGGATCGCTGAACGAAGCCGCCCTGCTAATCGCGCACGCCAAGGACAAGGAAACCGCACGCCGCGAGGTCAGCGAAGTAGCAGATCGCATGTGGAACGGACTCCGAATCCAGGGACGCTAGGACTACGCCATATTACGTACTGCGGGAAACCCCTTCGTACTGCTAATGGACACCCAAATCCTTCGTCTATGGGGGCATGGCAATGCGATGGGGCAAGTCCAACAACGACGCGCGCAACATCACGGAAGGAGCCGGCTCGCATCCCGGCCAAACCGAAGGTGTGGCGTCGAATGGCGCGACATCGAGTCTTCCCGGAAATGCAGCCGGAGATCATCAAAAGGCACGAGCTGACCGGCAGGGACCCGGACACGACGCACGGCGGGAGGCCGGAGACGGCCCTGAAACGCGGCTCACCGTCGATCCGGCGCTTTTCGCCAGGCTCGAAGCGATGCTTAAGGGCCTGCACACTCCATCTCCTGGCGGGTTACCGCGCCTAGCCGAGGTTGCGACCTCGATTCTTCAAGTCGCTGCTTTAGGGATAGTGGTGGTGTTTGTTGTGATGGCCGGTGCCGAAATCTACAGCGATTACCGACTGGATCGTGTGTTGATTGACCCCATCTTGGTGCCCGAGGCGCTTGCGGAACATGGGTACACTTCCGAAGCCGTTACGAATCGACTGCGCGACGAAATCGAGAGAATAAGCCAACGAGTAGAGCGCTATACCAACGATGACGGAGCCTCGGCCGAAAAGAGCACTCCTGAGAGGACAAAGCGCGGAGACTACGTGGCGCCGGTCTCTAGGAAAGAGGCCATCGCGACTGCGGCGGCCTTCGAAACCCTTCCTGATGTTAAGATCCCCGAGGCGGGACTCTCATTTCGTGCCGTCGTCGACCTGGTAGATAGATTTCTCCGCGTCCAGCCACGTCGCATCAGCGGGGAGATAACGATTGTACAAAATAGTCCACCCTCTGAGGCAGGCAAGACTTCGCCCTCGGACCCGGAACTTCGCCTCCGATCCCCATCTCCTTCCGCCACGGCTGCACCTACTCATCTATTCGTGGTCGTCCGCGTGGAGGCAGGCGACCAGGCACAGACATTGGAAGAGTTTGTTGCGGTTGACGATCCCGAGGTCGCTATTGCGGAGGCGTCAGAAGATGCCCTCCGCCTGATTGATCCGTACATCGCGGCCCTGGATGCTTTTCAACGCGACGATATCAACACGGCAATCAGCGAATTCCATGAGGCTCTTCAGCAGACTTCCAACAACGCTATCGACATACGGAATACGGACCGGCCTTGCGGCCGCTTACTTCATTCGCGGCGGCCGGTTTATCGAACGCGAGCAATACCAGCAAGCGATTGAGGACCTCAGTGCCAGTTTGCGGTATCGGCCCAATAATCAAGACGCGTACAACGACCGAGGCGTCGCTTATGGGAAGGAACTTCAATACGACCATGCAATAAGCGACTACACCCAAGCCATCCACCTGGACCAAAAGCTCGACATCGCTTACTTAAACCGAAGCTTCGTCTACCTCCACGAGGGCCTCTGCGATCGCGCGATTGCAGACGACCAACAAGCGCTTAACCTGCAACCGGAAGATCCCAACGGCTACAACGCACTGGCCTGGGTCCTTGCCACCTGTCCCCGAGCCGAATTCCGCAACGGAGGGGAAGCCGTAGCTTCCGCCAAGAAGGCGTGTCAGCTCTCTTTGAATCCGGAGTTCATCGACACCTTGGCTGCGGCTTTCGCAGAAGCTGGCGATTTCGACGCGGCGATCGCCGCAGAGCAGCAGGCTCTTTCACATACGAATGTCGACGAGTTCCGCGAGCGGTTACGGCTCTATCAGCAACACGAACCATACCGCGTGAATATGGAGATTGGCAGGCGAAGATCCTCGTGACTCGAACCTATCCACGCTTTGCCTCTATCGTATCCAGAAAAAACGGCGCGGAGCGTTCGGCACACCCGGGCTTAGGATTTTTTACTTCGAGCGATCCGGTATCAGCTTCAGTCTGCCTTGGCGTATCGTGCTCTTGCCGCCCGCGGCGGCTACACCGGTCGCGGCGCCTGCGCCTTTGCCTCCGCGCCCTCTGTTGCCCGCGCGTGATCCGGCCGAACCGGGCGGAGGACCAGGGGCAGCGGGAGCATGCGGCTGGTCCATCCCGAAAATCTTCCGTTCCAGCCGCTTGATCTGATCGCGCAGTTCGGCTGCGCGCTCGTACTCCAAATTTTCCGCGGCTTGCATCATGTCGTGGCGCAACGCGGTGATGCGGTCTGCCAGTTCGTGTGGGGGAATGAACTCTTCCGCCGCCGGCTTCTCGTCAGCTTCGGGAACGATGGCCCATTCCGGCGAATACATCTCGACCAACGACGCGTCGATCGCCTTGGTGACCGACTGCGGCGTGATGCCGTGCTCCTGGTTGTATGCGACCTGCTTGACGCGGCGGCGATCGGTTTCATCGATCGCCCGGCGCATCGAGTCCGTGATTCTGTCCGCATACATCAGGACCCGGCCGTTTATGTGGCGCGCCGAGCGCCCGATGGTCTGGATCAGCGATCGCGCGGAACGCAGGTAACCTTCCTTGTCCGCATCGAGAATCGCGACCAGCGAGACCTCCGGCAAATCGAGTCCTTCACGCAGCAGGTTGATTCCGACCAGCACGTCGAACTCGCCCTTGCGCAAGCTCCGGATGATCTCGACGCGTTCTATCGTCTCGATGTCCGAATGCAGGTAGCGCACGCGCACGCCAAGGTCATGGTAGTAGTCGGTCAGATCCTCGGCCATCTTCTTGGTGAGACAGGTCACCAGCACGCGTTCGTTCACGGCGACGCGCTTGTGAATTTCTTCGAGCAGGTCGTCGACCTGCGTACCCGCCTTGCGAATCTCGATTTGCGGATCGATTAGCCCCGTGGGCCTAATCAGTTGCTCGACGATCAGCCCGCCCGAATGCTGTAGCTCGTAATCGCCCGGTGTCGCCGAGACATAGACCGCCTGATGGACGTGCGACTCCCACTCCTCGAAGTTGAGCGGCCGGTTGTCGAGCGCCGAGGGCAGCCGAAAGCCGAACTCCACCAGCGTCTGCTTGCGCGACCTGTCGCCGCGATACATCCCGCCGATCTGCGGGACGGTGTTGTGGCTCTCGTCGATGAAGAAAAGCGATTCCTTCGGGAAATAGTCGAGCAGCGTCGGCGGCGGATCGCCGGGCGAGCGGCCAGTCAAATGCCGGGAGTAATTTTCGATGCCGGGGCAGAAGCCCATCTCCGCGAGCAGTTCCAGGTCGTACATGGTGCGCTGCTCGATTCGCTGCGCTTCGAGCAGCCGGTTTTCCTGGCGAAAGAATTCCAGCCGCTCCTTGAGTTCCGCGCGGATAGTGGAGACGGCGCGCTCCATGCGGTCGGAGGTCGTGACGTAGTGCGAGGCCGGATAAATGGCCACCGATTGCAGCTTGCGGATTACCTTGCCGCGCAGCGGATCGATCTCGTAAAGCGACTCGATCTGATCGCCGAAGAACTCGATCCGCACCGCCCGGCTCTCTTCGTACGCTGGAAACACCTCGACGGTGTCGCCGCGCACCCGGAAGGTGCCGCGATGAAAATCGTAGTCGTTGCGTTGATAGGCAATGTCGACCAGCTTGCGCAGCACCCGATCGCGCTCGACAGTCTGCCCTTCTTCGACGAACACCAGCGTCTCGAAATAGACTTCCGGCTCGCCAAGACCGTAGATGCACGAAACCGAGGCGACGATGAGCACGTCGTTACGCTCCAGCAACGCCTTGGTGGCCGAATGCCGCATCTTGTCGATTTCGTCGTTGATGCTGGAATCCTTCTCTATGAAGGTGTCGGTCGAAGGAACATAAGCCTCGGGCTGGTAGTAGTCGTAATAGGAGACGAAGTAGCGGACCGCGTTGTCGGGAAACAGGCTCTTGAACTCGTTGTAGAGCTGGGCGGCGAGCGTTTTGTTGGGCGCGATCACGAGCGTCGGCCGGTTCACGCGCTCGATCACGTTCGCCATCGTGAAGGTCTTGCCCGAGCCGGTCACGCCCAGCAGCACCTGATGCGGCACGCTCTGGCGCACGTTCTCAGTAAGGGCGTCGATCGCGGCCGGCTGATCGCCCTGCGGGCGATAGCCCGATACCAGCTTGAAGACGCCCTCTTTGCCTCGCGCAAGTGAAAGCATAGCGAAGCTCTTATTCTACCACCCCAACCTCTCTTTGTCCGAACGATCGGCGGTCGCCGAGTCTGCCGCGGGGCGGAAATTTGTTTTTGCACTAACCCAAATCGAACACTAGGTTAAGGAAACGCGGTTAAGCTGACCCAGAAAAGGTGGGAGCATTCGGACTACTCGAATCGCAATTCATCCGTTCGACCATATGACGAAGCTCAAGGAGGTATGCATCGATGAGACGAGTTGGACTGTTGGCCGTGGCGGTATGCGCGCTGTTACTCCATGCCCCCGCGGCTCACGCTCAATACTCGAACTTGCCCAATCAGGCGGCGTGGAATCAGTACCTGGCGGCGCATCCCAAGACCGCTGCCGAGCTGCGGGCGAATCCGAGCCTGATCTACAATCCGACCTGGCGTGCCAATCATCCCCACTTCGAGAAATGGGCGAACAACCATCCGCAAGATTGGGACGCGCTACGGCAGCCGGCCGCGTGGCAGAATCGTTACGGTGCTTGGGACGATAAGAGCCACGAATGGCATGACCAGGACTGGTGGTATCATAACAATCCCGCCTGGGCGCACAAAAATCACCCGGACTGGTGGCAGGACCACAACCAATGGAAACCCTGGCAGCACGAGCAGCACTCCGAGCATCACGACCATGATCACAACTGAGCTATGGCCGCCGGGTCGGCGCCTGTCGGCATAGGTCCCCAAACGGCCGCGTTTCTGCCGTCGAGACGCGGCCGTCACAGACTCGTCATATAAGTGCGGCTTGAAATCATCCTGAAACTGAGCTTTAACCTGCTCGGAAAAAAGAATTGCAACCTAGTTGCTTTCAGGACTGGAATATAACTATATTTGCTCCCTAATTACGGTCTTGTGACGCAGAGCTGCGAGTGGGGGGTTCAACACTCGCGCGAAAAAAGCACTTGGGTGAGGAGGAGTTCATGATTCGCAAGTCACGGCTTGTCAAATCGGTGGTCGCGCTCGCAGGCACCGCCTTCGTAGCTGGCGCGCTTGGCGGATGCAGCTATTTGGAGCAACCGAGACAATGGGGGACCTGTGCCATCGTAGGAGGCGCACTCGGCGCCGGCGCTGGCGCGGCTTCGGGCATCGTCATCTACGACAATGCTCACAGTGCCAACCAGAGCACCAACAACGACACGAGAGCCTTGATAGGCGTTGGCAGTGCCGTGGGTGGCGCCGCGATTGGCGCGCTCGTCGGACACTATTTGTGCGATCCGGTGATCCAACCACCACCGCCACCACCGCCACCGCCACCTCCTCCGCCACCACCGCCACCTCCTCCTCCGCCGCCGGTCAAGGAGAAGATCGTGCTGCGTGGCGTGCACTTCGACTTCAACAAGTACAACATCCGCCCGGCCGATGCGGCGGTGTTGGATGAAGCCGCGGCAACGCTGCAGTCGAATCCTGACGTGTCCATCAACGTCAACGGATACTGCGATGCTATCGGCAGCGAAGAGTACAACCTCAAGCTGTCGCAGCGGCGTTCCGATGCGGTCGCGAACTATCTGCAGGAGAAGGGAATTGCCGCCAGCCGCCTGGTTACGCACGGCTACGGCAAGACCGACTTCGTTGCGACCAACGATACCGCGGACGGCCGCGCCGAGAACCGCCGTGTCGAACTGGTCCCGAACCAGTAAGCGGCCTGAACTGATCGCTTAGTACGGTCTGAAAAAGCCGGAGTTCCGAAAGGGGCTCCGGCTTTTATTTTGGCCCCTCGCGTTATGCCTCCGCGGATTGGTGACGTTGCCCGGTCGATTTGCTATAAGAGCGCGTAATGAGGGCGTCAAAAATGCGGAAATTCAGTCCATTTCTGGCCGCGATGTTGGTCGCGATGGCGGCGCCGGCGGTAGCAAGGGCACAGAATCAATCGCAACCTTTATCTGGCGACGGCGCCGCGCCTCCAGCCGCATCTACGGCACCATCGCGTGCGGCGTCCGCGGGAATCGCGCCGGCCGTGGCCCAGCGCGCCAGCGATGCGGCCAAGGCCGCCGCCGCGGCGATCAACAACAAGAGCAGCGATACCGCTGACGCCGCCGCGGATGCGGACGAGGCGGCGCCTCCGCCCTCGGCATTGCCGAAGGCCCTCGGCGGACAGGGGCAAAACCCCTCGGAAGTCTCCACGCCGACCGAGAAGATGCAGCGCCAAAAAATGAAAGCGGCGCTGTCGAGGATAAATCCTGAACGCATGATGCGGGATCGCGAGTACCGGGAGGCTTCGGTCCTTTTTCCAGGATTTTGCAAAGACTGGGAGCAGAAGCTTCGCGATCGGGAAGTCAACAACCTCCAACACATTATCTGGCGGCTCGAGAATGGCTTCGAAACCGCCCTCTATACCGGCTACAGCACCGTTGAGAGCTGCGAGTCCCATCAATCGACCGACGGCTACTCGATCGGCAAAATCACTTACGAGGAGTACCACTACCTGGTCAAAGCGAAGACCGTCGACGAGGCGAAGACCACCAAGGCAACGCCGGTCGACGACACGCACACCACCGAGATCTTTCGATGGGACAGAGGTAAGTGGTTCTATTAGGGTACCGCCCGCGCGGATAGCCGCGTGGCGTGACATGAACGCAAAAGCGCCGCCGTGGATTGCACGGCGGCGCTTTCCTTTTCCAGCGGATCTTTCTAGTTCAGTTCTTTGTTGCTGTAGCCGAGGATTCGGCGCGAGACGATCAACATATTGATCTGTTGCGTGCCTTCGAAAATGTCGTTGATCTTCGCGTCGCGCATCCATTTCTCGAGCAGGAACTTGCGTGAATAACCCAGCGGCCCCAGCAGCTCGACCGCCTTCTGCGTGATCTGCGTAACGACCAGTCCCGCCTTCGCCTTCGCCATCGAGGCTTCGAGATTGTTGCGCTGACCCATATCGAGCATCCAGGCGGCCCGCCACGTGAGCAGGCGCGCAGCCTGAAGCTGCACCTCCATCTCCATGAAGTCGCGCTCGACGACGGTGAGCCGTCGCGGCGAAACGCCGTAGCGGACGGGAACGTTCTGCTCCTTCAGGAAGTCGCGCACGAAATCCAAGGCCGCCCGCCCTACCCCGATAGCCATCGCGGCAACGATCGGCCGGGTCGCATCGAAGGTGGCCATCACGTCCTTGAATCCGCCTTCGCGCCGGACCTCGGGACTGCCCAGCAGATGGTCGGCTGGCACGCGGCAATTGTCGAAAATGATCGCCGCGGTGTCGGAGGCGCGAATTCCGAGCTTGTTCTCGACTCGCACCACCTGCATGCCCGGCGTTCCATGCTCGACGACGAACGGCTTGATGCCGGCGCGTCCGGCGCTCTTGTCGATCGTGGCCCACACGACGACGAATCCTTCGGACTTATCGAGTGCGCGATGGCCACCGGTGCAGAAAATCTTGGTGCCACTGATGGCCCACTGATCGCCTTCGCGAGTGGCCGTGGTCGTTACCGCGGCGGAGTCGGAGCCGAAGCCGGGTTCCGTAATCGCCATCGCGCCCCACTTCGGCTTGCCCTCGGAGAAGCGCTTCAGAAATCGGGTTTTCTGCTCGGGCGTGCCGGCCGCCATAACCGCCGCGCCGCCGAGTCCGCTGTTGGGTACCGACAGGAAAAGCCCGGCATCGCCCCAGCAAAGCTCCTCGGTTGTGGTGACAGTATTCAGGTTACGAAACCTGGGCGCCGAGGGTTTCCCGCCTTCGCTCCTGGGCTCCGGTCCGGGCTGCATATCGTTGAGTGTCGATGCCGCCCACATCGTTTCAAAGAACTGCCACGGCTCCTCGTGCTCGCGCTCGTCGTATTCGCGCGAGATCGGCCGCATCACGTTTTCCGCGACCATCCGGTACATCTTGAGCCGATTGACAACCTGCGGTTCGAGTTCGAAATCAATCATCGTCGTTGAATCTCCCTAGACCGTGGCAAGCCCGTCGAGGGCCGCAAAAGCACGCGCGTTTCTCAACCACATCTCCACCGGATGCTCGCGGATGTAACCGTGGCCGCCAAGCACCTGAACGGCGTTGTCGGTAACCTTGAGCGCGCTGGCCGCCACGTAGTTCTTCGCCAGGTAGCTCTCCTTGAGCGCATCGGCACCTTTGTCGAGGCGCGACGCAGCCTCCCAAACGAGCAAGCGGGCCGCATCGATCTCAATCGCCATGTCGGCGAGCATGAATGCTATCGCCTGCTTGGTCGCGATAGGCGCGCCGAACGCCTTGCGCTCTTTCGCGTAGTCGCGCGCGTACTCGAACGCGGCGCGCATGACGCCGACGCCCATTGCGGCAAAGGCCACCCGGGTCTCGCTCATCAGGCGCGAGAAATCGATTTCCTTTTCACCGCCGACGCGCGCGTCAGCGCCCACCTTGCACTTGTCCAGCGTGACCTCGTAGGTCGCAAGCGCCCGCAGCCCCATGTTCTTTTCGCGCTCACCGATCTTGAGCCCGGCGGCGTCGCGCCGCACCAGGAACGCATCGACAGCCTTGAAGCCCGCCCCGGAGCCACTCTTCGCGTACACCAGGATCGCATCGGAATCCGCGGCGAGCGGCACCGCGCATTTCACGCCGTCGATCACGAACCCGCCGCCTTCGCGGCGAGCGGTCGTCGCAAGATCGGTGAGGTCAAAGTCCCACCGAGGTTCCATTAACGCGGCCGTTGCAGCCACGAACGCAGGCCCAGTGAAGCGCTTGAGGTAGGCGGCCTTTTGCGCGTCGGTCCCCTGCTCGAGCACCGGGTATGCGAGCAGGCGCGGCGCGAGGCTGTGAATCGCAATCGACAGATCGCCGTAGCCAAGCTCCTCGGCCACGACCGCGCCGGTGATTGCCGAGCGTTCGCCGTCGTCGCCGCCGTAGTTTTCGGGAATTGGACCGCGGACCAGGCCCAGTTCCCAAATCTTGGCGATCAGGTCGGCGGGTATTTCGCAGCTCTCGTCGGCAGGCCGCGCGGCGGGACGAATCTCGTCGCGCGCAAACGCGCCGACCGTGTCGCGAATCATCTGCTGTTCTTCGGTAAGTTGAAAGTCGACCATTCCTTTTACGGGATCCTTCTTTTTCGAATTAATCTGTTACTTTAGATTTTGACTTCGACCGGTACCCGGGCTCGCGATGATTCGTACGCCGCCTCGACGAGTTGCTGGACCCTTACCCCTTCGATGAACGCGGGGTCGGCTTCGCACTCGCTTCTCAGCGCGGCGACAAAGCTCGCGTCCTCAAGCAGATAGGGTATCGCGAAGCAGTCTCCAAGTGGAGACAGGTAGGGGCGCTCGGCCAGCACTATTTCCGAGAATCGGCCCATCACTTCGCTCTCGGGAATGGTCTCCTCGCGCTCGGCGCCGGCGCGCTGAATGACGATCGGGCCGGTTGAATCGTAGTCGCACGCGACGAACAGGTTCTCCGCGAACACCTCAAGCCGCCGATTGCTGGGCCGGCCGATCATTCGATGCCATACGGACGTAAGCTGGCCATGAAATCCGGCGGCAAATTCCATCTCGGTTGCAGCGAAGTCTTCAACGCCACGCGCGCCGTTCAGGTTCCGGGTGCGGCAGTAGATCCGGCTAACCGGACCGAACATCCATGTCATGAGATCAAAGTCGTGCACGCTGTGCTCAACCAGGGTGCCGCCTGCCGTGAGCGAGGGGTCGTTGCGCCAGGGACTGGCATGGACTCCGCGCGTTGGAAAATCCTGGTCATCGCGCATCGTGACGGCCAACAGCTTCCCCGCCCGCTCTTCTGACACCATCGCGCGGATGACTGTATAGACCGGGGAGAAGCGAAGCACGAGTCCCACCTGGCTCGTGACTCCCGCCGCGCCAATGGCAGCGGCCATCTGGCCCGCTTCCGCCGATGTCATCGCGAGCGGCTTTTCGCAGAAGATATGCTTCCCCGCGCGCGCAGCCGCGATGCAGATCTCGCGATGGTGCGCGGTCGGGGTGCAGATCCAGACCGCATCGATGTCGGGATCGCCGACTATCTCATCGGCGGCGGCAAGCGCCAGTGCACCGGGCCATCGCGCCGCGAGCGTCTGGGCCGCGGCGTGCTCGGGATCCGCGACAGCGGTCACCCGGGTGCTTCCGTCGGTGCGGTCCGCGATCCGTCGCAGCATCATCGAATGCGCCTGGCCGATCAGCCCGGCGCCGATAATTCCGATCCGGACCTGCCCGGTGATGCGCGGACTCTTCATTGCGGTTTTTCCAGGCGGCGAAGGCGCTGTTTTTCCCGCTCGCGGCGATACTTCGTCGGATCGTCTTCGACGCGAGTGGGCGGCGCCATCGGCTTTCGCACCATTTTCATTACTCCCGACGTCCGCGTTTTCTTGCGTGTGGCCATGACTTATGCACCAACAAAGCCGGCGAAGCTCATCTGTAATCCGGTGGTGGAGCCGCCCGCGGCGCGGCGCGAAAAATAACGATCGCTGGCGCATCGCGTGCACGGACCCGCACTTTCGATCGCATCGGCAGGAAGGCCGGACTCGACCAGCTGCGCGCGCACGATTCCGCGCAGATCGAGATACGCCTTGCCGGGCCGGCCGTCGCGCGCGTGATTCACCGCCGCCGGAATCTCAGCTAGGAAACGGTCCGCCAACGGAGCGTCCACTTCGAAACAGCAAGGCCCAATCGATGGCCCCAAGGCGGCGCGGATATCGCGCACCGGCGCGCCGAGTCGCTCCATCGCGCGCACGCCCTCGCCCGCGATTCCGGCGATCACGCCGCGCCATCCGGCGTGAAGCGCGCACACCACCTTGCTCTGCGGTGAAGTCATCAGGATCGGAACACAATCGGCCGTAAAAATGCCGAGACCAACTCCCGCTTCGCGTGTCGCCATTCCATCTGCGGGCGGGCGCTCAGCGGCATTGGCACGCGTGACGACGCGCACTGCGTTTCCGTGGACCTGGTTGAGTCGGGCAAAGATGATTCCTGCGGGCTGCATCGCGCGCAGCCGCGTCCAGTTCGCGTCAACATCGGCGGGATTGTCCCCAACGAACTGCGAGAGATTCATCGATTCGTACACGCCCACGCTGTGGCCGCCGCGGCGTCCGAGGAATCCGTGTACAATCGTCGGCTCGGGCCACACCCGGAGTATCGGCGGGCTCTCGGCCGTAAATTCGGTTTCGCGCGGATTCTGCACAGTAGGCTGTCGGCCGGAAAAAGAATAACCTATAATTTTGTCTTTTGGAATTTGCGCCTGCGGAGCGCCTATGAACGGTTATCAGTATCTCATCGCGCGAAATCGCCTCATGATGCAGCTCGAAGACCAGCTCAAGAAGTTGGCGCCCCTACCGGTCGCCGAACGCACAGCGCACGAGCGCCGGCTACACGCCGAGTTCGATATCCGGCTACGCGAACTCTATGAACAAATGACTGACGAATATCCCGGCGAGCGCAAAAAGAAGGCCCGTCCACTCTCCGATCCCAGGTAAACGCCGGAAAATCTGCTTGGACCGCTCGATCAGCATCCGCGGAGCACGCACTCACAACCTCGCGAATCTGTCGCTCGACCTTCCGCGCGGCAAGCTCACCGTGGTGACGGGGGTATCGGGCTCCGGGAAGTCCAGCCTCGTGTTCGACACCCTCTATGCGGAGGGCCAGCGACGCTACGTACAGAGCCTTTCCACCTATGCGCGTTTGTTTCTGGAGCGGATGGACCGACCCGACGTCGACTCGATTTCGCAAATTCCGCCGGCGCTTGCGCTGCGGCAGAAGAATACCATCAAGAACGCGCGTTCCACCGTTGGAACGGTGACCGAGATCAGCGACTACGTACGCCTGCTGTTCGCCGCGATCGGGCGGACGATTTGCCCCCGATGCGGAGGCGAGGTCACTCGCGACACAGTCGCCAACGCCTCCGCGCACATCCTGGGCACACCGGGGATGTATCTGTTCCTGGCGCCTTTTGAAATCGGTTCGCGGACGCTCGCGGACGCCGCCAATTACCTGATTCAGAACGGCTACCATCGCCTCTACGACCAGAACGCCATCGTCGAGGCGGTAGAGTTTGCCGATGGCACTCGCGGCGTGACGGGTCCGATGATCGTGGTAGTCGATCGCGTCTCGGTTAACGGCCTGGCGGACTCCGAGCGGGTCCGCGAGGCGCTGGAGAAATCCTTCTACCTGGGCGGAGGCCGCGCCCGCAACGTCCGCGTCGATCGCGAAAACGGCTATCTCAAACCCGCGGAGACCCGCGACTTCGACCGCCGCTTCAACTGCTCGCGATGCGAGATTCCCTATCCCGAGCCGGCTCCCGCTCTGTTCTCCTCGAACAGCCCGATTGGCGCCTGCCCCGAATGCGAAGGTTTCGGGCGTACGGTCGAGCTCGACCTCGGAAAGGTAATTCCAAATCCGAACCTGTCGCTGCGCCAGGGGCTGATCGCGACCTGGCGAACGCCGGCGTATCGCGAGATGAACGACTGGATGCTCAAGCTGGCGCGCCGCCGCAAGATCCGCACGGCGGTCTCGTTCCGCGAGATGAACGATGAAGAGCGCAAGTGGCTGCTCGACGGCGATGAAGGCCCTCGCGACAAGTGGGACCCCGACAAATGGCCGGGAGTGCACGGCTTCTTCAAATGGCTTGAGGGGCGCCGCTACAAGACCCACGTCAGAATCCTGCTGGCCAAGTACCGGCGCTTCGTTCCTTGCCCGGTTTGCAAGGGTTCGAAGCTCAACCCCGAAGCACTCAACGTGTTCGTCGATGGCAAGACGATTGCCGACGTCGGACGCATGGCGATGCGCGATTTCGCCGAATGGCTGGACACGTTGAAGCTCTCCAGGGGCGCGCACGAACGCGCCAAGGTAGTGCTGCGCGAACTCAGAAATCGCACTGGGTACCTCATCGAAGTCGGGCTTGGCTATCTCACCCTGGAGCGCCAGGCGCGCACGCTCTCCGGCGGAGAAGCGCAGCGGATTCATCTTGCGAGCGCGCTCGGCTCACTGCTCATCGGCACGCTGTACGCCCTCGATGAGCCAACGGTCGGACTGCACGCTTCCGACGCCCGGCGCCTGCTGGGAGTGCTGGAGCATCTGCGCGACTTCGGCAATACCGTGGTCGTGGTGGAACACGACCCCACGATGATCCAAGGCGCCGATTTCGTCGTCGAGCTCGGCCCCGGCGGTGGCAGCGAGGGCGGCCGCCTGATCCACGCCGCGCCTCCATCCAGCGTCAAACTGGCCAGCATGGCGGGAAAGGCCGGACGCGTTTTGCTGATGCGCGCGATCGCGCACGAGCGCCGCTTCACCCGGCGCGACCCCGCGGTCCGGATTTACGGCGCGCGCGAGCACAATCTGCGCGATGTTGACGCGGCGATTCCGCTTGGCCGGATGACCTGCGTTACCGGTGTCTCCGGGTCGGGCAAATCCACCCTGATCGAGGATGTCCTCTACCACCACTGGCTGCGTCGCAACGGTGAAGCGGCCGAAGCCGGCGAATGCGATCGAATCGACGGATTCGAGCAGGTGGGCGAAATAATCCACATGGGGCAGGAACTGCCCGCGCGCTCGATGCGCTCGAATCCGGCCACCTATCTGAAAATCTACGACGAAATACGTAAGCTCTTCGCGGCGTCGCCGGAGGCGCGCCGGCAGAAGATTCTGGCCCGTCATTTCTCATTCAATATCGCGGGCGGCCGATGCGAGCGATGCGCCGGCACGGGAACCGTCACGATCGAGATGCATTTCATGGCCGACCTCGAAGTCAAATGCGACAGCTGCGACGGCAAGCGCTTCCAGAGCAGCATCCTCGCGATTCACTACAACAAGCTCAACATCAACCAGGTGCTGGATTTGACCATCGATGATGCGCGCGCGTTCTTCGCGCCGCATCGGCAGATCGTCAGGCGCCTGGATGCGCTCTCATCGGTGGGCCTTGGCTATTTGCGTCTCGGGCAGACTACCTCGACGCTTTCGGGCGGCGAAGCGCAGCGCCTCAAGCTCGCCCGGTTTCTGCTCGTCGACCTGGAGCCGGCTCCTCTCAACGCCACGGGCAGGAGCCTGCCGCGGATGTTCCTGCTCGACGAACCGACGACGGGATTGAGCTCGACCGACGTGCACCGGCTGTTGCGGGTGCTTTCGAGGCTGGTGGCCGATGGCAACACGCTGGTCGTGATCGAGCACAACTTGGAATTCATCGCGCACGCAGATTACATCGTGGACCTGGGACCAGGCGGCGGCGACGAAGGCGGCCAGGTTGTCGCCGCCGGTGGACCGCTGCGAATCGCCGCATCCGACAAATCGATGACCGGACGCGAATTGCGAAGGCTGTTCGGTCTGCCGATCAACGCCGGCCGCGGCGCAGTCAAATCCGCGGTGCGAACCGCAGCGCAGGCGTGATCGCGGAAAAGCCTCAGCAGAGAGGCGAAGAGAAGACACAGACTGGAAGCCCGTGCCATTTGGAATGAAGAAATCTCCTGGGTGGCACAGGCTTCCAGCCTGTGTCTTCTAGATTGGTTGGAGGGAAACTGAATGACCATTCCTGAACGACTCAGCTCTCAGCGCGGAGCGACCCACCTTGGGTTTCTGGACATTCTGACCGCGCTGGTGCTTCTCGGCATCCTGGTCTTCGTCTCTTATCTGCAATTCTCCAACTATCAGCGCCCCGCCGCTCCCTCGTCCGCAGTACCGAGCGGCGCAACACCGGCTCCGCAGTAAAGCTCGTGGCCCCGGACTCGGGAGAACGCCTGGATCGCTATATCGTGCGCCTGGGTCTCGCCCCTTCGCGGCGCGCGGCGCAGGAACTGATCGCGCATGGGCTCGTGCGCGTTAACGGAGCGCGGTTTCGCAAGGCGCAGATGGTCACGCCTGTCGACAAAATCGAGGTGCTGGACACGATACGTGCCCGCTCCATCGAACCGAATGCGGACCTAGAGATCGAAATTCTCTATGCCGACGACAGCTTGATCGTCGTGAACAAGCCGGGGCTGATGCCGTGCCATCCGCTGCGTTCGGACGAGCGGAACACGGTCATGAACGGGATAGTCGCACAATTTCCCGAAACCGCCGCGGCTGGCGATCAACCGCGCGAAGGCGGTCTGGTCCATCGTTTGGACAATGGTACGTCGGGCGCGTTGCTGATCGCGCGGACCCAGGAATCATTCGCGAAGCTGCGCGCCGCGATTCGCGGAGGAAAAATCCTCCGCACTTACGAAGCCCTGGTCGCAGGAAACCTGCCAACCCGGTTGGAGCTGAACCACCCGATCGCACATCATCCGGTTAATCCCGAAAAAATGACGCTCGGTGATAGCTCGAGTCAGCAGCGTAAACGCGCCGGGAGGATCGCCGTCACGATCGTAGAGCCGATCAGGCGCATCGCCGCATCGACGCTGGTGCGGGTCACACCGCGCACCGGCAGCCGCCATCAGATCCGGGTACATCTGGCCAACGCGGGCTTTCCAATCGTCGGAGACGTCCTTTACGGCGGCCCGAAAGTGGATGCTCTGCTGGAAGGACGGTTCTGGTTGCATCTGAGGGAAGTCGAACTCGGCTCACCCGCGGCAGGTCGAATCAAAGTGACCGCGCCGCCGCCTTCTGAACTGATGAGCCTGATCCGCTGAGCGCGATTAGTTGCAAGAACATCGCGCGCACTCCGAGCTGATAATACCCTTCCGAACAGTTGAAACCGGCTCATGGCTGAGCACAAGTGGCGAGACTACACCAGCTTGAACGGCGCCTGGAGCACCCGAGTACAGCGTACCAGGTGCAGTTACCGGGCGTCCCGACGTACTGAACCCCGAGCTGGGTGGGTTTATCAGGGGCGATTCCGCGTTCGCGCCTATCAGATATGAACTGCAACTGGCGGGCGCGCTCTGCTCGGCTTGCAGAAAATTAGCTGCCTGAACCTGACCTATCCATGAGGTCGGAAATCCCGGACCATTACATGCGCAGCGAAAAACCTGCGGCGTCGCTTGCGGCGTCGCGACCGCTTGCGTGCCGGGGGCGGGGGCCAACTGCGGCAGAGCGCCGATCGTGGCAAATGACTGCGGCTGGCCGGGCGCATTCGGTAGCGTGATGACCGGCGGCGCGGGAGCCACCGCCTGACCAAAGGCAGGACTCGCGTATCTTGACTCCCTGACAGCGAGAAGAAAAAACGAGGTCAATATGATTGCAGCTATGGATATTCTCGTCGCGCGCATTACGCCTCACCATCCGACCTCGCCGCAATGCCGCGCAGAAACGCAAGACAAGGGCATCGGCCTTTGGCTATAATCGCGACCCAATTGACCCGGCGCAAGCGTCCCGAGATCGGTCCGCGATCCTTTGTAGGCTTCGATCGAGGCGCTCGCGAGGCGGTGGCGTGGCGGAACTTGCCCAAGTGGCACAGGCTTCAGACTGTGTGGCGTGGGCCCGCAAAGTGACAAGGAGGCTCGCCGAGATGTTGTGCAGGAAATACGTGTGGCTTGCGCTTGTATTGATTTTGGTGCTGGCAGGTGCAACGTCGCTGGGACTGGCGCAGGACAGTACGGAGTCGCTCAAGGTAACCGGTTCGTTACCAAGGAATCCGCTTCCACCGCCGGCTACCAGCGGACAGATTCCGCTCAATGCGACGACGATAAGCCCGCAATCTTCGCCGGAACTCAACGTGCCGAACAGCAGCACCGCGGACTTCGAGCATAACGATTCGGTCGCATCGCTCCCCCGAATCTTTACCCGGCAGTGGTCGCTTACGAACGAAGTGCCGCCCGAAAGCCTGATCAGCGAACGCTACATCCGCAGCATCGACCCGGAGGCCCGCGCACTGAGCTTGAAGGAGGCGATCTATATCGCGCTGCGCAACAATCCGAACGTGGAAGTCGCGCTGCTCAACCCGGTTGCCTCGATCGAGAGCATAAAGATTGCCAACGGCATTTTCGATCCCAACCTGACGTCGCAGATCGATGTGTTCAAGACCGTTACGCCCACTACCTCGATTTTAGCGACCGGCGGCTCGGACGTATCGTCCTCGAAAAACTACGACTGGAACTTCGGCATCAACAAGGTTTCGTCGATCACCAACGGCACCTTCGGCGCGTCATTCAACAACGACCGCGCAGCGTCCAACTCACTGTTCTCGTCAGTGAATCCCGCCTACACGCCGGCGCTCACCCTGTCGCTCAGCCAGCCGCTCCTGCAAAACTTCGGATGGCGGTTCGCGACGATAAACGTCCGTATAGCGGAGTCGGGCCAGAAGGCGGCGCAATGGACCTACGGCCAGACGTTGCAGGATTTCGTTCAGCGCATCGGCAACGAGTACTGGAACGTGGTGCTGACCGAAGAGAATCTGGAAGTCTTCCGCGCCGCCCTGCGGTTCAATATCGAACTGGTTCGGGAAAACACGATCTCGGTCAAGGTTGGAACGCTCGCACCGCTGGATCTGCAGGAGGCACAGTCCGCCGCGGCCACAGCCGAAGCCAACGTCTACACCGGCGAGGCGCAGTTGAAGAACGCGCGCGCGCAGTTGCGGCAGGACGTCATGCTGAATCCGCAAGAGAGATTCATCCCGGAGGAAATCGAACCATCAACCCGTCCGAACCCGCAACAGCTGGTAGCCGAGAGCGAGGAACGTTCGCTGGAGCTGGCCGTCCAATATCGGCCCTCGCTCGCCGGGCTGCGCGAGTCGATCCGAAACGCACTGCTGCAAGTGAAGTACTCTGAGAACCAGAGTCTGCCGCAGCTCAACCTTGGCACCCAGTTCGGCCTGAACTCGGTGGCGGGAACAACGCCCTGTTCGGTGCCCTTCAGCGGTTCGTCGGTGCCTCTAAATTGCGCCGCCACAAACCCATCTCCGCCTCCCCCGACTTTACCGGGGACCAAGCTGCCATTCGGTGGAATCTATGGCGATGCACTGAATCGCTTGTGGGGATTCAGCTTCTACAGCTATGCGGCCGTGCTCTCGTTCCAGATGCCGCTGGACAACGCCGCGGCACGGGCGCAATTGGCGCAGGCACGCGTGTTGTACGAACAGTCGCGCATGCTATACCGCGCGTCGCTGTCGCAGGCCGTGGTCGACGTCGAGACGGGCATCGCGGATTTGTACGCCGACGTGAAGCGCGCGCAGGCGACCGCTCAGGCCACCTACTACGCCAAGCAAGCCCTCCACGACGAAGAGGTACGGTTCCGCGTCGGCATGGCGACTACGCACGACCTGCTCCAGTTCCAGGAAGAGGAAGTCTCCGCGGAGGGCAATCAGGTGCAGGCCGAGGTCGATCTGGAAAACGCGCGGCTGGCGCTAAGCCACGCCGAAGGCACCTTGCTACAGGACTTCCAAATCGACTTTCAGCTCCAGGATCCGCACGAGACGCCGTGGTACGCGACGTTCTAAGAGGAGCAGACGGAACCCGCAGATTACGCAGATTTCACAGATTAAATCAGAGCCTGCCCTGAGGAGCGGCGCGACGAACGGTTAATCTGCGTAGTCTGCGGAGGTCCGAATCAGTGGTGGCCGTCGAGCGAGACCTTGCGGCTTGCGAAATGCCATTGGCCGTTCACTTTTCGCAGCGTGTCCTTGTAGCGGCCGGCGGCGGCTTGCTGCACCCGCCCGTCTTTGCAGTGGTAGTAGACCAGGTAGCAGCTGCCCATGCCCGCCTCGGCTTCGATCTTGAAATGGACATTCGTGATCACGTGCAGGACTTGCGCGCCGCCCAGTGAATCGCGATAAATGCGCGTAAATTTCCGCAGGCCCTCTTGTCCCGAGTGTTTTCCGAAGCGCGAGCTCTCGAAAACTCCGTCTTCGGTAAAGCACGCCAGCCAGTCATCGTACTCCGCGTTGTCGATTGCCGACGCGTAGCGCGCGTAAAGGTCGTGGATGTCGAGCCGATCTTCTACCGATCCCTTGATTTCAGCCATCGTCTAGTCCCCCAAACGAGCGCTCAATTACACACCAGCGATTTATATCACATTCGCCTCGCGAAGGCGTGCGATGTCGTCCCAGGTGTAACCAAGCATCTCGGTCAGAATCGCCTCGGTTTGCTCGCCAAGCTCAGGCGCATGGCCGCGCGGCTCGCCGGGCGTCTCGGACAGCTTCACGGGCATTCCGAGCAGTTGCATCGCGCCCAACTCGGGATGCTCGTATTCGACGATGTAGTCATTGGCGCGGACTTGCGGGTCGTCCGGAAGATCGGCGACGGTGTTAACGATGGTGTAGATGAAATCTCCGCCCGCCTTAAGAGTCTTCATCCACTCATCACGCGTCCTGGTCGCGAAGATCTGATCGAGAATGGCGACCAGTTCGGGCGCGTTGTGGCCACGGATGCGCATGTCGGCGTATTTGGGATCGTCGATGAGATCCGGCCGCGCGAGCGCGGTGCAGAAAGCCTTCCAATAGCGATCCGGTTGAAGCATGCCCAGGCACAGCCACTTGCCATCCGAGCAACGATAATGATTCCACAGCGGATTGAATGCGTTCGCGCGAGTATTGCGGTTGAACTCCTTGCCGGTGATCGTGCGCGCAACGACATTGAGTCCCTGGAGCGCCATCATCGATCCCAAATGCGACGCATCAACCTCCTGCCCCATGCCGTACCGTTCGCGCGCCAGCAACGCCGCCAGCACGCCGTACGCGATCATCACCGCGCCCATCTGATCGGCGATGCCGCCGAAGATATAGGTGGGCGGAAAGCCCTCGGCTCCCGTCACGTTCATTACGCCGGAGCGCGCCTGGCCCAGGTAATCGAAGGAAGGCTCGGCGCTATCCGGTCCTTCGGGGCCGTAGCCCGATGCGCTCGCGTAGATGAGCCTGGGGTTGTGGTCTCGCAGCGTCTTGTAGTCGAGTCGGAGTCTCGCGGCGACGCCCTTGCGAAAGTTCTGCACGAACACGTCGCTCTTCGCCGCCAACCGATAAACTATCTCGCGGGCTTCCGCTCTTTTCAGATCGAGCGCGATGCTCTGCTTGTGCTTGTTGTTCGCTTCGAAATAAAAGTTGCGGCCGCCCTTTTGCGTTGAGCCGCCTGAGACCGACACGATGCCGCGGCCCGGGTCGCCCTTGTCGCGCTCCTCGACCTTGATCACTTCGGCGCCGAGATCGGCGAGCATTTGCGTTGCGACGGGCCCCTGCTGCCAAATTGTCCAGTCGATGATCCGAATGCCCGTAAGCGGTCCCTTCATGCGTTCCTCTATACCACAATCGCAGGCCGGCAGGCTCTCCAAATTGGAAGCCACCACCAAGGCAGCAGGAAGCCTTACTTTGTGTCTTGGTGCCTTTGTGGTTTATTCGATCTCAAGGTGATGGCGACGGTCGCGCAGCTGCTCAATTTCCTCTATCCACCGCAATGCGCCGCTTGCGGAGCCAGCCTCGGCCTGAATGCGAGCACGCGTGTATGCGCCGCCTGCCTGGCGCGAGTCGAGCCTTTGCCCGCGCCGCTTTGCGTCATCTGTGGAGGACCGGTTGAGTCCGCGGCGGGAGGTGAGGAACGATGCTCTCGATGCATCGCCGTGCCGCCCCGCTTTCGGCGCGCCCGGTCGATTGCCCGCTATCGCGCGTCGGCCGAAGACGATCCCGCGAGCCTTCCCGCGCTCCTGCGGCGGCACAAGTACGGACTCGATCAGGCCGTGGGCCGAGCGTTAGCAGAGTACCTGGGCGCCACTCTCCCGTTCTCGCGGGACGACCTCGATTTAGTGACGCCGGTACCGCTTCATCGCCGCCGCCTCTGGTGGCGCGGCTTCAACCAGGCCGCCTTGCTGGCAGGCGAGGTAGCGCGCCGGCTCGGGCTGCCGCTCGACATCGCATGCCTCGTGCGCATCCGCGCCACCAATCCACAGACCTATCGTCACCACGACGAGCGGTTGCGCAATGTGCATCGTGCGTTCGCGGCGCCATATCCTTCGCGCGTGGCAGGCAAATGCGTGCTGCTCGTCGATGATGTCATGACGACGGGGGCGACGGTCGAGGAATGCGCAAGAACGCTTCTCGATGCGGGAGCGCGCGCGGTGGATGTGTTTACCCTGGCGAGAGTCGTATGACGAACGACGCAGGGCGGCGGGCAGGCTGGGACGGGCGCCATGGTGGACGGCCAGGCGGCGGCGAGCCGGAACCCTTCGTAATCGAGGTGCTGCCGCTTTTGCCCCGCCGCGGTGTCGCGCTCGATGTAGCCGCGGGCCGCGGCAGGCACAGCCTCGCGCTCGCTCGCGCGGGTCTGTCGGTAGTCGCGGTCGACTATTCACGGAAAGCGATTGCCGCGCTTGCGGACGCTGTGCATGGAGGAGGCGCCGCGGTATGGCCCGTGGTGGCAGACTTGGATACTTTTCCGATCGGAGATGGAACGCTCGACTTGATCGTCAACGTGAATTACCTCGATCGCTCCCTGTTCCCGAAGTTCGCTCGCGCATTGAAGCCGGAGGGATTCCTGCTCGCGGATACATTTCTTGTCGATCAGGCCGCGAGCGGCCATCCGCGTGATCCCCGCTTTCTGCTCGGTCATTACGAATTGCGCACGCTGATCGGTGGCCTGGAAATTATTCGCTATCGCGAAGGCCTGATGGTCTACCCCGACGGAACGAGTGCCTGGCGCGCATCGGCGCTGGTACGGCGAAAGGAAACGTAATCCATGCCGACCCGCATGACCTACAAGTCCGCCGGCGTGGATATCGCCCTGAAAGAGGCGCTGGTGCCGGTTTTTCGCGCGATCGCGAGCAAGACTTCGGGCCCCGGCGTGATCGGCGACATCGGCGGGTTCGGCGCTCTGGTCGCCGTCAATGGCGCCGGACGCGGCATGCGGCATCCGGTCCTCGTCTCGGGGACCGACAGCGTAGGGACCAAACTCAAAATCGCTTTCGCGACCGGCCGGCACGACACGGTGGGAATCGACTGTGTCGCGATGTGCGTGAACGACATCATCTGCCACGGCGCGCGGCCGTTTTTCTTCCTCGACTACATCGGCCTGGGCAAACTCAAAAAAAATGTTGTCGTCGACCTCGTGAAAGGCATTGCGCGCGGATGCGAGCTCGCAGGCGCCAGCCTGGTTGGCGGAGAAACCTGCCAGGCCGGAGATCTGTACCAGCCGGGCGAGTACGATCTGGTCGGATTTGCGGTGGGCATTGTCGATCGGACGCGTATTCCGAATCCCAAGGCGATCCGTCCGGGCGACGTCCTGATCGGAATCGGTTCCAACGGACTTCACTCCAATGGCTTTTCGCTTGCCCGCAAAGTCCTGCTCGAGCGCGCCAAGCTGAAGCTCGGCGCGCGCATCCCGGAACTCGGGTGCAGTCTCGCCGATGAACTTCTGCGGCCCACTTTGATTTACGCGCAGATGGCCCGCGAACTGTTCGAACGCTTCAGGATCAAAGGCCTGGCGAATATCACCGGCGGAGGAATTCCCGAAAACGTGCCGCGCGTCATGCCGGACGGCACGCGCGCCGTGCTCGACAGATCGTCGTGGTCCGCGCCGCCGATTTTCGATTTGATTCAGCGGGCAGGCAACGTCTCGCGCACCGAGATGGACCGCACTTTCAACAACGGCCTCGGGATGGTCGCGATCGTCTCGCCGCGCAACGCCGACGATGTGATCGCCCATATGCGCCGGCGCAAGTACGCCGCGTGGATCGTCGGCGAAGTCAGCCGCGGCAAACGCGAAGCGGTCATCGCTTAGCCCCCCTAATCGTGGACCGGCTTTCTGTAATCGTTCCGATGCTCAATGAGGAGCATACGATTGCGGCCGCGCTCGCCGCGATCCGCGACGGCGCATCCAGCAGCGAAATTCTGGTAGTTGATGGTGGCAGCAGCGATGCGAGTATCGATGCTGCTTCCGGTCTGGCCACTCGCGTCCTCACGTCCGAGCGGGGTCGCGCCCGCCAGATGAACGCAGGCGCAGCGGCCGCATCGGGCGACGTGCTCGCGTTCGTGCACGCCGACACGATTGTTCCACGGTCTTTCGCCCGAGACATTGAGCGTGCGCTGTCCGATTCGACCGTGGTTGGAGGGCGTTTTGACGTTAAGCTCGATGATTCTGCCCTTCCCTACCGGTTGATCGGCATGCTCATCAGCCTGCGTTCACGAATCAGCCGGACGGCCACGGGAGATCAGGCGATTTTCGTCCGGCGCGATGTGTTCGAGCGGCTGGGAGGATTTCCCAACCTGGAACTGTGCGAAGACCTGGATTTCGCGCGCCGGCTAAAGCGCACCGGCAAAGTCGCCTGCCTGCGTGCCTGCGTCACAACGTCGGCCCGCCGATGGCGCCGCGATGGACTTGCGCGGACCGTGTTCAGAATGTGGATGATTCGCGGATTGTATCTGCTCGGTGTGCCGCCCGCCCGCCTGAAGCAGATGTACGCTGATACCCGCTAGTGTCCAGAGTCGCAAGTTCGTGCACAAAATCGTTCCCAGCAGAAGAACCTTTTTCCGTCACCCTGAGTGAAGCCGAGGAATCCCGGATCAGCGTTCGTTCGCGATGCCGCTGATCTATGCAAAAGTTCTCCAACTGGACACGCATTCGTCGGTCAGCCTAAATGTTTGATGAAAGGACTGTTTCCGTGGCGAAAGTCGAACTCTATACGACGAATTACTGCCCGTTCTGTACCCGCGCGAAGGGCCTGCTCAAAAGGAAGGGCGTCGCCTTCACCGAAATTGACGTGACGGACGACGACGCGCTGCGCGCGAAAATGGTGGAGCTGTCAGGAGGCCGCCGGACGGTCCCCGAAATTTTCATCAACGGGCGCATCGTCGGGGGCTACAACGAACTGAGCGCGCTCGACGCACGCGGCGAGCTGGATACATTGCTCGCAGAACCATCCGCATAGCCGTTCTCAAAAGAAACGAGCGGCAGCGGAATATCATTCCGCTGACGCTCGCTATTTTCAGATCGCTGGTGATCTACTAATTGCCGTTGGGCGATACGACCAGGCCTTCGGTCATGTGATGCAGCGCGTCGCGGTCGACCGACGAGTCATACTTAATCGCCTCCGCGGTAACCGTAACCGTCGACCCGTCCGCTGACACCTGGCTGTCCTCTTTGACGACTGCGTCCACCACGTCCGGATATTTTTCCAGAGCCATCTGCTTCAACCTGCTCTCCATCATTGCCGCGTCGATGGCGTCAGGGGTGAACGGTTCGCTGTACGATAAAGGCCCAAGCACGGTAAATGGTTTTCCGGCCGGCGGATCACCGGTCGTCACCCAAACGTGGGCCGTGTCTACTCTCTTCACGAACTCCTGCTTCTTGGCTTCTTCCGCCTGCCGCGACGCTTCGATAGCGCCGCAAGCGCAGAAGTTCAACGCGAGCCCGATGGCTGCCAGCTTCCAAATCGTCAATGAGCGCATTTTCTGTTTCCCCGTCGACTCCCCAATCTGATTGATTGCCATTATAGTGCCGCGACGTGAGTTGTCTAACTGATATGAGCCTCGCCGCGTCTTTTATTCCATTTAATCCCCGCACCGCGCAAATGGACCCCCTGTCGGGCGGCTATCGGCAGGGTATGGCTCCCACAGCCATGGGCGATGGCCCCGCTCCTTGCGGACTCTGACGTGACTAAGTTCGCCGCCTGTTTTCTGCTGGTCTTCGGAGAACTCGCCTTTGGCGGGACCTTCGCCCTGTCAATCCCGCCCTTCTTCAAGATCGAGCGCGGCTTTTACAAATCGACCGCCGGGGTCTATCTAGCCGCCGGATTCATCACCGCCACCGGCTTCGCCCTGCTGGCGATTCGCGGGGGACATCAGGGCCAGCCCGGCCCCCTCGCTCTGTGGACCGCCGCGGCGCTATGGAGCTGCTTTTCCGTAGCCTGCGCGATCTATCTGACGACCCTGTGGCAAGACAACGGATGGTTGCGGGCGCGAGCGTATACAGCCGCGCTGGCTCTTGGACTGGTCGCCGTCGTTGCCAGTGCCATTCTGCTGAAGCCTCCCGATTTTGGCGTCGTCGCCGGCGTCTTTTACGGCGTCACCGCGGTTACCGCTTCGATGGTACTCGGGCTGGTCAGCGGCGCGATGATGTTTGGCCATTGGTACTTGATAGACCCGAATCTGCCGGTTGAGTACCTGCAAAGCTTCGTCCGACTGCTGGGAGTCGCCCTGATCCTGGATGTCGCGGCGCTGGCGTTGTCCCTGACAATTCTGGCGCTTACGGGCGGAGCCGCCAGCATCGCGGTCGGGACCCTGGTCGACTCGAACACGTTGCTGCTGGGCGCCCGGTTTATTCTGGGTCCTATCGCCACCCTCGTGCTCACATGGATGACCTGGCAGACCCTCAAGGTGCCACAGACAATGGCGGCTACCGGCCTTCTCTATATCGCGGTAATGTCCGCGCTCGTGGGCGAAATGCTCGGCCGCTTTATCCTGTTCCGCACCGCGGTCCCATTTTGAGACGGGCTGCTTTTCCGCGACACCCGCGGATGGTACTCGATTAAGGGTGGCTGACGAATATGACGGCGAGCGGTTTCCCGGCAATTTCTACCAGGGAATGATCTTGAAGCTCGACCGCGCGCGCGGGCGAGGCGTATTGCGCTCTCACAGTGGGCGCGAGCTTCAGTTCGTGTTTCCGTTCGTGCAGGTGGTAGGCGCAGGAATCGGGGGTCAGATGCCCGGAATCGACCTCCTGCGCGAAGGCGATGTGGTCGGATTTGACGTCGGATGGACGTCGAAGGGCCTCCGCGTCACCAAGATAAGTCCGCGAATCTCCGGTGCCCAGGACTAGCGCCCGTTAGAAACCGGCCCCTTTGGGCTGGAACATCCGCCAGAACCTCACGCCCAGCGGATATATCTCGCCGATAACCTGGTAGCCCCTCGCACCGTAGTACGGCACATTCGCTTCGGTCGCCGTCTCAAGATACACGCCCGCCAGATCGGTGCGCTCCAAGGCCAGCTCGCGCAGATAATTGAGCAGAGCGACGCCATAGTGTTTGCGCTGGTAGGCTGGATCGACTCCGAGGAAATTCAAATAGATGTGCGGCTCGGGAGGATGGTTCCGCGCCAGCGTGTCCATCAATTGCAATGACCGGACCGTGCCACCCCATCCCACCGAGCGAATCATCCGGGCCATGTGCGGTAATCCAAAGCCGAGCAGCGAGCCGATAGACGTCGCACCGCCGCCCGCGATCACCGCCACTCCCACCACCTTGCCGCCATCCAGCACGCCCACGACCGGTTCACCCTCCCGGCGTTGAATTCCCAGCGCCGTCCGGAATACATCGCTCAGGCGGCGCACTCGCTCAGCGGGCTCAGAGACAATATTCTCCGGCAGAACTGCCATCAGAGCGGGGTCGCGAACGAACGCACGGCCAAGGGCGACCGCGGCTTGTTCGAACTGGTTGGGAAACAGAACAGAGACTTTGGGGACTCCAGACATAGCAAAAAACCCTTACTGAAAAGCAGCCCCCGCGCAACGCGTGCGAAACCTAGTCCGCCGCCGGACTCTGGAGTGGCAGCACACGGCGCACCGCCTCGCGCCAGCCGGCGAGCAGCCGCTGGCGCTCGTCATCCTTCATCTTCGGCTGAAAGACCTTCGCGCCCCGGTGGAAGATGTCGAGATCGCGCTGACTGCTCCAGACTCCGGTCGCAAGTCCGGCCAGCATCGCGGCGCCGATCGCGGTGGTCTCCGCCATTTTTGGACGCCGGACCGGCTTGCCCAGAATGTCCGCCTGAAACTGCATCAAGTACGGATTCATCGCAGCGCCCCCGTCGGCGCGCAACTCGCTCATCGGGCGCTCGGTATCATGCTCCATCGCCGTGAAGACGTCGTGCACCTGATATGCGATGCTATCCAGGGCGGCGCGCACGATGTCTGCGCGCGTCGTTCCCCGGGTAATGCCGACAATCGCGCCGCGCGCGGCCGCATCCCAATAAGGCGCGCCGAGCCCGACGAATGCCGGGACTAGGTATGGCTGAGTGCGATCACGGCTCTTGCGGGCAAGCGCCAGGCTCTCATGCGCCCGTTTGATCAATCCCAGGCCGTCACGGAGCCATTGAATAGCTGCGCCCGCCACAAACACGGATCCCTCCAGTGCATAGGCTCGTTTGCCTTCGGGTCCCAGCGCGGCGGTCGTCAGAAGCCGATTCCGGGAACGGACGCGCTCGCCGCCCGTATTCATCAGCAGAAACGCCCCAGTGCCATAAGTCGACTTCGAATGGCCGGGATCCACCGCGCCCTGGCCGAACAAAGCCGACTGCTGATCGCCGATCATCGCCGCAATTGGCACGGCTTTGGAACCAACTACTCCGGGCTTCGTCTCCGCAAGGGGGCCGCGCGAACTGACCACGGCCGGAAGCATCTCGCGTGGCACGTTCAGCATCGAGAGCATCTCGTCGTCCCACTCAAGCCGTTCAAGATTCAGCATCATCGTGCGCGACGCATTGGTGTAGTCGGTCACGAAGCTCGCGCCGCCGGAGAGACGCAAGGCGAGCCAAGTGTCGATGGTGCCGAAGCAAAGCTCGCCGCGCGTCGCGCGCGCGCGCAGCTCGGGACGTTCGTCGAGAAGCCACTTGAGCTTGGTTCCCGAGAAATATGGATCTACCAGCAGTCCTGTGCGTTCGGCGACTTCGGCTTCTCGCTCGCGCAGTGTTTCGCAGATCGCCGCACTGCGGCGGCATTGCCACACGACCGCGCGATGGACTGGGCGGCCGCTGCGGCGCTCCCACACCACGAAAGTCTCGCGCTGATTGGTGATTCCGATCGCGCTGAGATCGCCCGCCTGCGCGCGCGCCTTTCTGAGCGCTGCCTTCGCCAGCGAAACCGCCGATCGGGCGATTTCGTCCGCGTCATGCTCGACCCATCCGGGGCGCGGATAGTACTGGCGAATTTCGCCATAGGCACGCCCGCGAATGCGGCCGCGGGAGTCGATGACCAACACGGTCGTGCCGGTCGTTCCCTGGTCGATTGCAAGCACAAGATCACTCATCGCGTTCTCTCTTTCGGCCGTTCCCGGTCTGGCGAATCCTATTGTCCATTCACCGCCCCGGCAATCGGCGAATCACGCCAAAACGAGCATCGCTTCAGGGGTCAGTGGCATAATGCAACCGGCTTGCGTCGGACCGATCGCGGGGCCATTATAGGCGCGCTTGGCGGACGGGCCTCTTTTCAGGAGCGGCTTAGATGAGCGAATTAGTTGAAAAGAAAGAGGACCTGATACGCTACTTCGAGTCCGGCGCCAAACCGCCTCTCAGCTGGCGGATCGGCTCCGAGTACGAAAAAATCGCCGTCTCGGCCAGTGACGGCACCGCGCTTCCCTTCTCAGGCCCGCGCGGAGTCGAGCAGATTCTGAAGCGTATGGCCGATCGATACGGCTATGCGCCCGCGGAAGAAGAAGGGCGCGTTCTCGCGCTGCAAGGCGAGCGCGGCTCGATAACGATCGAACCGGGAGGCCAGATCGAGCTTTCCGGCGAGCAGTGCGACAACATCCACTGCGCTCAGCGCGAGTTCAGTCTCCACGTCGAGCAGTTGATGTCCGTGACGCGCGAGGTTGGAGGGGCGATCCTGGGCCTGGGGATGCAGCCGGTCAGCCGAATCGACGAGATCGAGCTGTTGCCCAAAGCGCGTTACCACATCATGTACCCATACATGGCGCGCAAGGGACGGCTGGGTCAGCGGATGATGAAGCTGACGGCCGGCGTGCAGGCGAACCTCGACTACGGCGGCGAGGCGGATGCGATGCGCAAGCTGCGCGTGAGCATGGGACTGGTGCCGCTGATCTATGCGATGTTCGCGAACTCCCCTTTCTCGGACGGCGGTCTCAACGGCTACCAGAGCTTTCGCGGACATATCTGGAGCGACACCGACCCCGACCGCAGCGGAATGCTCGAGTTCGTGTTCCGCGACGATGCGTCGTTCGAGCACTACGTCGAGTACGCGCTTGACGTGCCGATGTATTTCCTCATTCGCGACCATCACTACATCAATTTGACCAAACCTCCGGGAATCACCTTTCGCCAATACCTGGAGCGCGGTTGGGACAAGGAGCGCGCGACTATCGAGGACTGGAGCAATCACCTGACCACGATCTTCACCGAGGTACGCCTCAAGAAGTACATCGAGGTGCGGACCGCCGACAGCCAGCCTCCGGGGTTGATGCTCGCGCTGCCCGCGCTGCTCAAGGGAGTTCTCTACGATGACGACTGCCTGGGAGCGGCCTGGGACCTCGTGAAGCAATGGACCTTCGCCGAGCGGGTCGCGCTAGCCGACGGCGCGCAGAAAATCGGCCTCGAGACGCGCGCCGGGCGGGTGAGTTTCCGCGAACTCGGCACCGAGCTGCTGAAGATCGCGGTAAAGGGGCTCGAGCGGGCGCACCAATTGAATCAGCGTGGCGACGATGAGAGCATTTACCTGCTGCGGCTGATGGATATGATACGAGAGGGCATCACGCAGGCGAGCCTCGCTATCGAGCGCTGGAAGGGCCAGTGGAACTATGATGTAAAGCGGCTCGTTAACGGATGCTCGTACGAGGCTGAAGCGCTTTTGTAATGGAATTCCGGCTCACCCAACGGCACATAGTCGCATTCAATTTCCTGCTGATTGCGGGAATAGCCTATTTCGTCGCGCGCTCAGTCAACGACATCTTTTTGCAAAGCCTCCAGGGTGCACCACCAATTCCCGCTCTCGTCTCGGCCGACACCGGCGGCGGTACCGAAAATCACCCGCGCGCCTACTACGACCAAATCGTCAGTCGCGATATTTTCAATCTCACCCCGCAGGCGGCGTCGGAACCGGTCGTTACGACCGTTGATCTTCATCTGAAATTACTGGGAACCTCTCTTGCGACCAGGGACAAGCCGTTCGCGATAATCGAAGACCAGGCCGGCGAGCAATCGCTTTACACACTCGGCGATGACATTCCCGCCGCGGGCAGACTGGTTTCGGTCCAGAAATCCAGGATCATCATTGAGCACGAAGGCCAGCAGGTGGCGCTCGAGTTTCCCAGCGACGATCTGCCCGGAGGAGTGGAAAGCGCCCCCGTCACGCAGTCCCTGACGGGACGCCGAAAGCCCATGCCGCCGGGGGCGGTCCAGCGCGGTAAAGGGAAAGGCGACGACGATGATGAGCCGGATATCGACGTCGAGGAAGAGGGAGAAAACCGCTACGGCCTGAAGCGCAACGAGATTAAGGACGCGCTGGCTCATTCCGCGTCGCTGTTTACCGAGATCCGCGCGGTTCCCAATATCCAGAACGGGAAGCAGACTGGTTTCACGTTGTCGGATATCGAACCCGGCTCGGTGTTCGAAGACCTGGGACTCGAGGAAGGGGATCAATTGACGGAGATCGATGGCAAACAGCTGGAGAATCCCGGCGAGGCAATTGGCCTGCTCTCCACGATCCAGACCCGATCCTCCATCAACATCACCGTCCTGCGCGACGGGCACCCCGTCCAGCTTCAATACAACATCCGCTGATCGATGGAACTTCGCGCAGCACGTCACAGCGAGCGTGACGAAGTGCTCGATCTGCTTTCGCTATGGTACGACGACCGCGAATTTTTCGCGCGCTACAACCGCAACGACCCCAAGTTCCGCGACAACCTGTGCCTCATCGCACGCGACAACGGCGCGCTGGTTGCGACGGTCCAGATTTTCGACCGCGTCGTAAACCTGGATGGGCACAAGGCGCCGATGGGTGGAATCGGCTCGGTGTTCACCCGCGAAGAATATCGGCACAAAGGAGTCGCGTCGGCGCTGATGCGGCTTGCGGTCGAGACCATGGTTCGCGAGTGCTTCGAGGTGTCGCTGCTCTTCGCGGAGCGCCTGAGCTTCTACAATCGGTTCGGATGGCGTGAGATCGCGCGCAGGTTCAGCGTGCTCGCCAACGCGGCCGCGCTCGATGCACCGGCGGATTTCGAGATCGACGTCTTCGATTCCGCGCGCGACTTCGCCGCGGTCGCCGCTATTCATCGCGAATACACCGGGCGGTTCAACGTCACCGCCGTTCGTGATGAAGACGATTGGCGCGCCAACCTCCTCTTCGCGGGCAACCAGCCGATGCACCCCGGCGAGGGATCCGAGGAATACTTCATCGTGGCCCGTGCGGCGGAAGAGTTGGCCGCCTACGCGCGCGTGAGTCGATTTTACGGGGTCACGATGGTGATGGAATACGGCTACCACGACCGAGCTGAAAACGCCGCCCTCGCCATGTTTCGCCATCTCGGCGAGACTGCGACGGGAGCGGCGCCGTCTTTCCGCTTGCGCGGTAACCATCACCGGGCCGCCCTGCTTGCCGAAGGCGCCGACCCGACCGTACCCGCCGGCGTGCTCATCACTCATACGGCCCACGACAAGCGGCTGGAGAAATGTCTCGCGGCGGCGGGAGTGCCCGTCAGCTACCATGAAGACAACAACTACATGTGGCGAATCATCTCGCCGGAAAGGCTGGCCGCGCGGCTGGGCATGACGCCGGACCAGGCCGCCGCCCACGCCTTCGAAGTGTTTGGCGACGACCGTTCACTATTTTGGACCTCAGATCGCTTCTGACCCTATTGCCCGCGACAGCTTTAAGGCGGATCTTAGTCATCGAGGATGTTTGGCTGGGAGGTGGTGTCATGAGGTGGTTCCTCGTTGCCCGGGTGCCGGGCTTTCGCGCCAGCTTTGGCGCAATTCTCTCCATCGTTGTCGTCTCGGTTCTCTCCATCGCTATAACCGCTCCGCCGCGCGCGTTCGCGTCACATCATCATTCGCACGCAGCTGCGAAAGCGACGGCGGCGCCGCAGGCTGCTGATGAACCCTACGTCGAAGCGGCCGTGATGGAACCGACGACGGGAACGTTCATTTTCGAAAAGAATGACCATCAGCCGTGGCCGACCGCGTCGCTGGCCAAAATGATGCTGATGCTGGTCGTCGCCGAGAAGATCCACGATGGGAGCTTGAAGCTGACCGATCAGATCACTACTTCGCGCGCGGCGTCGAAGATGGGCGGCTCGCAGGTGTATCTGAAAGAAGGCGAGACCTTCTCACTCGACGACATGATGAAAGCCGTCGTCGTGCATTCGGCCAACGACGCTTCCTACGCGGTTGCCGAATACATCGCCGGCTCGCCCGAGGCTTTCGTGCAGATGATGAACCAGCAGGCCGCCGCCCTCGGCATGAAAGACAGCCACTACTATTCCGTCCACGGCCTGCCGCCGGGACGCGGTGAAAAGGCCGACGTCGCGAGTGCCTACGATCAGGCACTGCTTGCCCGCGAACTGCTCAAGTATCCGGACGTCCTGCGCTGGTCATCCATAGACACTGCGCCCTTCCGCGGCGGAGCTTTCGAGCTGCGCAACACGAATCATCTGGTTCGCACCTATCGCGGATGTGATGGCCTGAAGACCGGCTTCTACGACAAAGCGGGGTTCAACCTCGTTGCCACCGCCAAACACGGCGACATGCGGCTTATCGCGGTCGTGCTCGGAACTCCGCACAAGCTTACAAACTTCAAAGAAGCCGCCGAACTGATGTCCTCGGGCTTCAACGACTACGAAATGGCGATGGTTGCGAAAAAGGGAGCGGCAGCTTCGCAGACGGTCGCGATCGCTGACGGCGCGACGCCGAATCTTATACCTGTGTTCGGCGGCGATGCGGCGGTGTTCGGAAAGCGCGGCGACGCCAAAAAGGACGTCAAGGTCCAATACGATCTCCCGGCATCGATTAACGCCCCGGTTAAGGCGGGCCAGCAAATCGGGACCGCCGAGATCGTTGCGAAAGGAAAGCCGGTCGACAGGGTTGCCCTGATTTCGCCGGTTGATGTTCCGAAAAAAGCCGGCAGCAACCTTCTCCACCAGATTTTTGGCAAGCTATAGGCGGACGAAAGCTGCAATAAAGAACCTGCGTTTGCATGCGGTTCGCAGGCCGCTACATATAACGCCAGCCTCACCATGTTCACACGCAGGAACATCATCATCGCGGTTGTCGCGCTGTTCGTGTTGTGGGTCGCCGGAAACCTGGCGCTTCATTTCGGCCAGATTCATCACGACCGCCTGCCTTGGGACATAAGCGCCCAGTATCCGCCCGACAAACCGGTCGTACCCGGCGAGATCTTCGCTTCCACGATCGCCGAAATTGTCGATCACGAGTTGCACACCGGCTTCGGATGGCGCCCGAATGACTTTTACCTCTGGGGACCCAAGGTCATGGCCGACAACAACTCGGATCGGCAACTCGGCATAATCATGGTCGTCCGCGAGACCATGCGCGTGTTCAAGGACCATCTCACCAAGGTTTCATCCAACCAGTACGATCAGAACCTGGTAGTAGCGGAAACCGATTTTCGCAACGACGCGGAAAAATGGATTCTGCCGTCAGCCGAGAGCAAATACGACGACGGCGTGATGCATCTGCGTGAGTATGTCGCCGGTTTGCACACCAATCCGCCGTCGTCACGCGAGCTGAACCTGCGCGCAGTCGAACTCGTACGATTGATGCAGGTGTGGACGGATCTGTTGGGCGATGCGCATGCGAACCTGTATCGGACAACGATGGACGACGGCACGCCGGTGCATTCGTGGGACTGCGACCACTTCTTTTATCACGCGCAGGGTTATGCGCACGTAATGTACTACTGCATGCTGGCGCTCGACCGCGAATACGTCAGCGTGTTGAAAGACGACCCCGTGCTTCAGAAGCTGTTCGATGACTCGATAGACGCGCTCGAAAAGGCCGCGATGATGAAGCCGTTGATCGTACTGAACGGTTCGCAGGACGGCATTTTCGCGAACCATCGGCGTAATCTCGACGGCTACATCAACGAAGCGCGGCAGAAGATGTATTCGATCCGCGAAGAGTTGCAGCGTTCGCCGGACTGAATCACTGCCGCATAAAGGGGCTGAGCAGCAGCATCCCGCCGCGCATCAATAGCTGAAGCATCGCGGGCATCCATTCGGGCGGCAACCCAAGCGCACCGGCGGCCAATTGCCATCCGCCGGACTCCGCCGCAGGGGCAATCAACTGCCGCAGAGAGAACAGCCCGTCGCGCGGCGCAAAGGAGACCAGTTCGTGCGGCTGATGGGCGGGAATCTTTGCCCTCTCCCGCGCAATCTCGACGGCGCGGCTGAAGCCGCCAACCTCATCGACCAGGCCGTGCTCCTTCGCAGCAATCCCGCTCCAGACGCGCCCACGCGCGGCCGCCTCGGCCTGTTCCGCGCTTAACCGCCGCCCTTGAGCAACCTTGGCGGTGAAGTTGCCATAGACCTCGCCGATGGCCGAATTGAGCTGCGCCAGTTCCGGCTCGCTCATCCCGCGCGAAACGGACAGCGCATCGCTGACCTCCGCGCTCTTGGCGTAATCGAAGCGAACCCCAAGCCCGGCCAGCATCCGCGACATATCGAGCTTCATGTATACGACGCCGATCGAGCCGGTAATGGTCGCGGGTTCCGCCACGATTGCGTCCGCGCTCATCGCTACGTAGTAGCCACCCGACCCCGCTACATCGCCCATGGAGACGACGACGGGCTTGCCACGTCCCTGCGCTTCGCGCACCGCCCGCCATACCATGTCGGAGCCGACGGCCGATCCACCGGGGGAGTTGACGCGGAACACGATGGCGCGAACGTCTTCGTCGCGGGAGGCGCGATCGAACTGCTCGGCCGTTGTTTCGCCTGAAATATATTCGCCGGTCGGCCGCGCTTCCCCGGCAATTACGGGGCCTGCGCCGAGCACGAGGGCAATCTGCGGCCGCTCGCCACGCTCACGGACATATGCGACGTGCCGCAGATAGCGGGCGAATCCGACGATGTGTTTTCGCTTGTGCTCCGGATCGAACTCGGTACGGATGTCCTGAAGATGACCCTCGCGATCGATGAGTCCTGCTTCGCGCGCCGCGCGGGCGCCCAGAAAGCCCGCGGCGAGAAGCTCACGGGCGCGATCGGGAGCCAGATGACGAGCCGCGGCGATAGCGTCGGCAAGAATAGCCTGCCAGTCATGAATGATCGCATCGAGGCTCTCGCGCAGTTCCGGTGACATCGAGTCGCGGTTCAACATTTCAGCCGCGCCCTTGTATTCCTTCCACTGGATGGTCTGGGCGCGAACGCCGATTCGGTCCAGGGCTTCGCGCAGGAACGGATTTCCCATCGCAACGCCCAAGAGCGTGAGCATCGCGTCCGGATTGGCAACGATCTCGGAAGCTCCCGCCGCAATCAGGTACTCGACCAGGCCAGCCGAATCTCCCGTAAGGAGCGCGACGACGCGCTTGCCGGTGGCAGCCACGGCACGCAGCAGGCGATGAATCTCGTGAGCGGTGGCCAGACCCGCTTCGAGGCCGCCAATCTGGACGACAATCGCACGGACGTTGCGATCCGAAGCCGCGGCTTCCAGGCCGTAGCGGATTTGGCGCAGCGCGAGCGCATTTCGGCGAAGAAGCTGGTCCCAAGGCGCACGAAGCACGTCTTCATGGATGCGGCCCTCCAGTCGCAGCATAATGACCGCGTCCCGCGCGATGCGGGCCGGGCGGACGACCAGCATGAAGAACGCGACTGGAATCGCTATCGCGGCCGTCAGCAGAAGAATCCCAACCGACGCATGTCCGCGATGAATCGCGACGGCACCGAGGCCGCCCAGAATCAAGGCCAGGATAGCGACGCGTATTTCGCGGCTTGTCCAAAGACGTTTTATGCCTAACATGATAATCGCCGAAGAACGGTCGCCTTTTTCAACCGCGCCATCTACACTACCTGTTTTTGATGGTTAGGTCTTTCCTCATCGGCACCCTGCTCGCGGCCGCAATCGCAACCGCTGCCTGCTCCACCACCAAGCCTCCGGCGCCGTCGCGGCCGGTGTCGATCGAAGGCACTTCGACTTTGACCATCACCAACGGAATTCGAGTCATCGGCAGCGTGCCGCTGCCGCGCGGATTCTCGCCGATAGACGGCCGTGCTCCGCTATGGCTTGAAAACGGCACCGAGCTGGGTTTGGTAGGATCGATCGATGGCCACGTCACGGTGCTGGGGCTGAGTGGTTCCGGATGGCACAACACGCGGGTGCTCGCTGCCGAAACTGGCGAAGATGCCGCCGTGCCGGGGAATATCGTCGATGTAGCCGCGAGTCCCAACGGAATGACGCTCGCTACAGCCGTCGCGGTTCCGTCGGAAAAACGCCTCGATATCGTAGTCCGCGATCTCATCGCCGTGGGCTCCGGGCATCCGATCACGTCGTTCGATGGCACCTACGACCTCGTCGAGATGCACTGGCTGACCGACAGCACCGTCGCCATCGTGCTGCGGCCGCATCCTGAACCGGCCTCAGCGCCGATTGCACCGGTCACGCCTCCCGCTCCCGATGAACCTCCTCCGCCGCCGCCAGCAAAGCCCTCGGAGGGTCTGCAATTGCTCGTCGTCACCGGAGCCGGTTCGGTCGCGCCGGTAAAGCTGCCCTGCGCGATGTCCGTACTGCAATGGAGCCCCGACGGCGCATATGCCGTGAGCATGGGCGACGAAATGACAGCGCCGGTACTGATCGACCGCCGCAAGTCAACGTGCACGCCTTTGCGAGCCACGCCTCCCGTGCGAGTGTTGAGTTGGGAACCCGAAGATGAGAGCGCATTCCTCTACGTGCAGCCCGCCACGGGCGGTAAGAGCAGAGGTGTTTTCGAACATGACATCAGCTCGGGAAAAGACCGGTTGATAGCCGTCTCCAGCGGCGCCGCGTCGTATGTTGGCAACGGGCCGATCCTCGCATATGGCAATCAAAGACTGACCTGGAAGCTCCTCGATAACGCACCGCTGGCGCCGGTCGTCGCCGAGCTCGCCATTTTCGACCCCGACAAACCCGAAATCGACATCAAGCAGTTGGGCTTCACGACACTGCCTCCGATGATGGCGGACAGCTCGATGTCATACAGCCGCGGCACCGATCGCGCGCTTATTCAGACCTATCAGCCGGCGATTGGAGGCCCGATGCGGAAGTTGATCGTCTACACCGTCCACTCCGACAGCGCGTTTCAGATCGGATCCGGGCCGACGCGAGGGCTCATCCAGTCAAGCTGGTCGCCCCGCGGCCATTGGCTCGCCGTGCTCGACGGAGACACGAACGGGAGTATGCTGACCGTCATTTCGCCGCCGGGCTGAGCTTTGGATCTGAAAAATGACGCTCCGCATCCACGGGCGAGACGCCCGCGCCACTGCTGAAAAAGCCCGGATTAGATAGAGCTGCCTACGCCCTGCCCTGCCAGTATGCCGCCGCCGTGGCGAATGCGGTTGCGGCGCGCTCGAAGCTGTCGAATGCGACCAGTCCGCGCTCGCGTGCGAGTTCTTTGGCCCGGGCGACGATCGCTTCGACGTGCGCGGGATGCAGAATGATTGCGAAAGGCTTTTGCGATTTGCTTGCGAACCCGCCGAGCTTGTCGAGCAGCGAACGAATTTCGTCTTCGTGCGTGGCCCATCGTTGCGCGCGAAGGCCGCTACCAATTTCGAGGACGATCGAGTCGATTGCGGCATCGGCATCGAGAATTTTCAGAATTCGATCGAGGCCACCGGGGTGCACTCCAGAACCGATTGTTCCACCGGCATCGAGCGGATTTCGATAGCTTCCACCAATGACGTTGAAGAAGCTCTTGAGCTCTTCGTAGGAGGACTCCGAGAGCGCCGGAATCTCCAGGCCGGCCGCGGCAAAGGTGTCGGTAATCACCACCGATTGGCCGCCCGTCATCGCAACCAGGCCCATCCTGCCGCCTTTGACTGCGCGGCCCCGCGCGAGCAACTCGACAGCATCCAGCATCGAATCCAGTCCGGCGGCCTCGACCGCGCCGCTCTGCCGCACCATCGAGCGCCATACCGCTTCCGATGTGGCCAGCGAACCGGTGTGGGAAAAAGTCGCGCGTGCGCCGGCCTCGGTCGTGCCGCCCTTCCATACGACCACCGGATGCTGCGACGCGGCGCGCTTCAGGCTTTCGAAGAAACGCCTCCCGTCGCGGACGCCCTCGATATACATCCCGATCACCCGCGTCGCAGGATCCGCAGCCATCAGGTCTATGTAGTCGGCCGCTTCCAGCACGAGCACGTTGCCGATCGAAGCGGCCTTGTTGACTTTAATTCCGCGCGAGGGCGCCTGCATGCAGAAGTTGATCGTGTGGGTGCCGCTTTGCGAAATGAAGCAGACGTCGCCGGACTCGCCGACTTTTTCTTCAGGAAAGTTCCGCAGGCCGATGCCCGGACTGTACAGCCCCATGCAATTGGGACCGACCAGCGCGATTTCCGAGCCGAGCGCGATTTCCTTCAGCTCGGCCTCCAACCGCTGGCCCAGTTCCTCGCCTGTCTCGGAGAAACCCGACGTGAAGAAGCCGATTGAGCCGACGTGATTCGCAACGCAATCGCGCAGGATGCGTGGTGCCACCTGCCGGGGCACGGCGCTCACCGCGTAATCGATGGGGTCGGGAATTTCGGCCAGGCTCTTGTAGTTCGTGACGCCCATCGCCTCGATTCCGGGAATCTCGTTGGGGTCGATTTGCACAGAGTAGAGCTTGGTCTTGAGTTGCGACATCGCGCGCAGCCACATGTATCCGCCCATCCGCTTGTCGCCGATCACCACGACCGATCGGGGGTTGAACGCGCGCTTCAAATTCTCCAGCCGCGCCGCGCGATTCGGATCGGTTACGCCGGTTTTGCCACCCGTCCCTGAATCGACCAGCACGCGAGCATCGACGACCGTGAGGCCGCGCGGATACACCGCGATGGGATTCAAATCCATCTCTTGAACTTCAGGATGCGCAATCGCGAACTCCGAAAGCTGGACCAGGAGCTTGACGACCGCGTCGCTGTCGGCAGCCGGCTGCCCGCGGACGCCGCGGAGAATGGCACCGCCACGAAGCTCCGCGAGCATCGCGCGCGCATTATTTCGATCGACGGGCGCGAGCCTGAGGGCGGTATCCTTCATCACCTCGACGAAGATGCCCCCGAGTCCGACCATTATCATCGGCCCGAAGCGCTCATCGCGCGTGATACCGGCAATCAATTCGACGCCGCCCGGCGGCGCCATCGGCTGGACCGCCACGCCGTCGAACCGCGCCGAGGCCGCCCGCGATGCGAGGTTCCCGCGAATGCGATCGAATGCCGCGCGCACTTCGTCAGCCGATTTCAGGCCAAGCTCAACGCCACCGACCTCGCTCTTGTGGCTCACATCCGCCGACAGGACTTTGATCGCCACCGGAAATCCGATTCGCGTGGCAATGGCGATCGCTTCGTCCGCGGTTTTCGCCGCATCGGGAATGGCGACATCGAGTCCGATCGCCTTTAAAATTTGCTTGGACTCGATTTCAGAAAGCGCGGAACGCCCCGCTTTGGAAGCTTCCGCGATGATCTCGGCTGCCGTAGGGTTGCTCACGTTGAGGCGTATAGCAGAGCTACGCTTCGATTTGAACTGAAGTGTCACGGGCGGACTCCACAAGTTTATTTCTGGACCCTCGCTTGAAACAGGTTTGTTTTGCAAAAAGCAAATGCTCGAGCCTCCGCTGATTCGGTCAAGATTAAATTTTGGGCGAACCCAAAAAAGCGCAGGAAATTAAAGGACAAATTGGGTTCGTTTTGTAAAAACATTTAGAGCCTCCGATTGTTCGGTCAACTCTGATGGTCCGCTTGGTAAATCGAAGAAGCGCCGCCGAGGTTCACGTCTGCTCATGGGCGAGAGCGTACGCGCCCCCGCATTTCACATCAAAGTCTAATAAGTTTTAGCGGGTGCGCAGCAGGGGGGTCAGAAGTCGTCACCACCCATTCGTCGCGATGCTCCTCAGGGCAGGCTCCGGCACCAAGTTTCAGAAAAGCCGATTCGGAGAAGGCCTCTTCGTTAGGACTCACTTGTTTCCATTTTTTTGCGACGGGACCCGGGTTGCGTGCCCCGCTCTAAAAAGTGTGGGATCCTTCCCCGTTCGACTCGCTCCGCTCGCTCAGGGCTTCGGCTCCAATCAGGGGCCCCTCTCGCTCCGCTCAGGGCGCCGAAGCGGCGGCTCAGGACGGCGCGCTCGGGCACGCCTCGCGGCCAATTGGATTTGTTTTGCAAAAAAATGCGGAGCGCCTCGGCTGTTGCGGTCAACTCGGAACTCGTGTTTGCAGGGGTTGGCAGAGGCCCGCGCTTCACCCGCAGGGGTACGCGGACCGGCACTCTTTTGGGCATTGATACGGTTTGGCTGCGATCTGTTTGTCACTGCTCATTTCCGAGAGCGTACGCGCCCCCGCATTTCACATCAAAGTCTAATAAGTTTTAGCGGGTGCCTGGCAGGCGGTCCCACAAAGACTTGACCAACTTGTCTCTCATCCGGAAGGAGTCTGCCCGTTCGACTTCCCCTTCGGCTTCGCTCACGGCTTCGGCTCCAGGGTGTGCCGGCGCTGGACGTGGGGTTCGGTGAAGAGGGTAACGTCCGCGGGTCTGCCACTCCCGCTACGACACTTTCGAGCATCAAAGCCGTTTCGCCGATCCGGATGGCTTGAAGCTTGAGATGGTGTTCAACCCAGGCGACCATTGACTCATCGTAGCGCCGCAAGACGAATGAGGACTCGCTGTACCCACGGGAATTTGCCAGCCCAGAGAGGCGAGAGACCCCTCCCCCCATTGCGCGAC
>Ga0074044_10000324_pt1 | contig 47693 bp, 46 predicted proteins | sample BogForMeECP23OM1_FD_94443 | JGI IMG/M metagenome (GOLD analysis project Ga0074044, IMG submission 94443) | Bog forest soil microbial communities from Calvert Island, British Columbia, Canada - Bog Forest MetaG ECP23OM1 | ecosystem: Environmental > Terrestrial > Soil > Wetlands ...
CAACGGAGACAGCACGGGAACAGCAGCGTGGATGATTTACAGCGTGACACGGCTTTCGTGGCAGCGCGAGAAATTCAAGAAGGAGTTCCCCGATGAAAAGGGGTATCGCCACTCTCTGAAAGAAGAAGTCGAAGCGCTAGATACAATGGTGGCGGTAATCGCCGAGGACGCGAAGTCGAAAGAGAAAGCCAGGAAAATGGATCCATCGCTGCTGGCTTTGGTTCGATTGGATCATGATGGACTGCTGGAACCGTTCGTCCTCCTTAATCGCGCCGACGCTGGAATTGCGCGGGATTATGCGGCCTACCGGGCAGCGCACCGTGACGTGCTCCGACGGTATCTGGACGAGTACGTGGTTCCGAATACTCCCACTCCCTGATTAAGAAAGCTTGGATTAAGGGGCGAAGCTTGCCCTTTAGCTGGCGGCTTGCTCGGTGGGGACTGCGGGATGGACTTCGGGCTTGGTGGCGGGGCGGGCATTCATTTCGTGGCGGGCGAGATCGAGGTCGGCGGCCAGCGAGTCGAGGACGACCATGGGCAGTTCGTTGCCCCAGGCCTCGAGTTCGTCTTCGCTCCAACCGCCGTTGAGACGGATTGCTCCGGTGATGTCTTCGGGAAAAGCCTGCCGGTATCCACCTTCGCGGATGAGGATGTCGCCGATGAGGCGGCCGGTGTGAATTTCGTAGACGCGGCGGCTGGACTGTCCTCCGGCGTTGGTCAGACAGAGGTAGACTTCGCCGGTCTCGCCGAATTCGGCTTTGTAGTACCAGGCCTGCGGCGCATCGATCTTGGGATGATGGCGGCGAGCGCGGGCGGCCGGCGCCAGGGCCGCCATTTCGTCGGCTGGATTGAAATAAAGAATGCGCTGGCAGGAGTCGCAGACGATCGTGGTCTGGCCGCTGCGGACTTCGTTGTAAGTCTGCGGACGCAGCATGACCTGGCAGGCCATGCATTTCTGCTCGCGCACTTCGGAGATTCCGCTGCCGCGGAATTTGGAGACGCGCTCGTAGTGCCGCAGCAGGTCTTCGTTGACGCCGGTGCGTAGGCCGGCGCGCTTGGCATTCCACTCGGCGAGAAGCTTTTCGTCTTCGGCGGTGCGCTGGCGGGCCTGCTCTTTTTCTTTCTCGATCTCGGCGGTTTCGGCTTTCAATTCGGCCTGCGCGGCCTTGACTTCTTTGTCGCGGGAGTCGGCGTTGACCATCAGCTCAAGAATCTTGTCTTCAGTGGCGGCGATCTCTTTTTCCGCGAACTGGATCTCGTGCAGCAGAGCCTTGTACTGGTCGTTGGTTTTTACATCGAGAGACTGGTCGCGATACTTGGAAATTTTCCCGCGAAGATCGGCGATGGTGGTGTCGTACTTGCGGCGGGCGGCTTCGTCCGCTTTGATGGCTCCCTGGGCCTTTTCGAGCTGGGCCTTGGTGCCGGCGAGTTTCTGCTCGATTACCGCGACGCGCTTGGGAAACTCCGCAATTTCGTCGTGCAGGCGGCGGATTTCCTTATCCGCTTCTTGCAGCCGCAGCAGGTTTTCGATTTCAGGCAGCATCCGATATCGATTCTGCACTGATTCTAGCACGCGCTGGTGGCTGGGTTTGCCGGGTGGGGCGTCCTGAGGCTGATTTTGCGGGGCTTTCTTCACTAGGACGTGGCAACTTGGGACCTTTCGCCTCGAATACTTCTGATGAGAAAGCTCTTAACCGCCGAGTTCGCCGAGAAAAGGCCGCGGAGGTCGCCGAGAAAACCATTCGTTCTCTGCAGCGGCTCCTCTGCGCGGTCTCAAGGTCTTATGTCTAAGGTCTAAGACCCAAGACCCAAGACCCAACCGGCCGGTGCAGGCTAACGCTGGCGCGGTGTACACTCTCCTATTCGCGCTGTCGGTTCCGCCTTTATTTCTTTCCTGTGAGGTCAACTGGTGAAGAGTCTTGTTTCGCGTGTCTTGAGCCTTGCCCTGCCGGCAGTTCTCTGCGGATTCCCCGTCCTGAATTTGGTAAATGCGGATCTGGCCAATGCGCAGACCGCGCCCAGCAAGCCCCTGACGATTGAGGGAATTTATCAACCCGGCGGACTGGGCGGACGTGCGCCGGAGACGATCGAGTGGAGTCCGGACGGCAAGAAGCTGACCTTTGTACAGCGCGACGAACAGGGCGAGAAAGGCGAGTTGTGGTTCGCGGATACGGCCACGGGCGAAAAGAAAGTGCTGGTCAGCGCGGCGAAGCTGGCGGCGCTGGATCCCGATGTCAACAACGTAAAGAACGAGCGCGAGAAGGAACGGCGGACGCGGTACCACGTGGCGGCGTACCTGTGGGCTCCGGATTCGAAGCACCTGATATTCGATTCCCAGGGGCAGCTCTGGCTTTACGACCTGGGCACCGAAACTGCGGTGCAGTTTACGTCGGCGGCCGATCCGAGCGGAGACCCGAAGTTTTCGCCCGACGGCAATCAGCTGGCCTACACACGCAAACATAATCTGTATGTGCGGCCGGTGAGTGGCGATGGCGAGAGGCAACTCACCAAGGATACGGGCGACAGCCTTTTCAACGGCGACATCGACTGGGTGTATGCCGAGGAGTTGGGCGTCCGCAGCAATTATTTCTGGTCGCCTGACAGCAAAGAGATCGTCTTCCTGCACATGGACGAGAGCAAGGTGCCGACGTATCCCATCACCGACTGGTTGCCGACGCATCCGACGGTGGACAACGAAAAATATCCCAAGGTGGGCGATCCGAATCCGGTGGTGAAGCTGGGCGTGGTGGGCGCGGATGGCGGCAAGGTGCACTGGATTTCATTGACCAGCGATGCGGAAACTTATATCCCGCGTTTCGGCTGGGTGGGCGATGGAGTGATCTGGGCCGAGGTTCTGAATCGCACCGAAGACAAGATGGATTTGTACTTTGTGGATGCGAAGTCGGGCAAGTCGCGCATCGTGCTGACCGAAACAACGCCGGGGGCGTGGATCGACTTCGATCACGCGGAAGCGCAATTTCTAAAAACGAGTGCGCGGTTTCTGTGGCCAAGCTGGCGCGACGGCAACATGCATATCTACCTCTACAGCTTCGACAAGCAGAATCCGCTGGCGGCCGACGCGAAGCTGGAGGGACAACTGGAGAAAGGCGATTACGAAGTGCTCGGAATATCGGGCGTCGACGAAGCGGCGGGCACTGTGTTTTTCGAGGCGAATAAAGACGATCCGCGCGAGGAGCACGTGTATTCCGTGAAGTTGGACGGGTCGGATTTCAAGAATCTCACCCCGGAAGAGGGCATACACTCTGGAAATTTCAGCGACGATGGTAAGCACTACACGCATATGTATTCTGGTCCCCATAGGGCGCCCACTCTGGCTCTCTGCGCGGTCGAGGGCAGGTGCAGCCCGGTTTGGGAGGCGCGCGACACGATCGCCGAGTACGGATTGAGGGCCCCAAAATATCTGGAATTTAAGGCGGACGACGGTACCACGCTGTATGGGCGGTTGCTCCTCCCGCCGGGCGAGGGCATCGTCGAGGCTCATCATGTGCGGAAGATTCCTTTGATCATCAACATCTACGGAGGGCCGGCGGCGCAGATGGTGAAGAAGGGGATGCCGGATGCCTTCGACGAAATTCTGGCGCGCAAGGGCTTTGCGATTTTCGTCGTCGACAATCGCGGCACACCGGGACGTGATCGTAAATTCCAGACGGCGATTCGTCACGAATTCGGCGCCATTGAGTTGAAGGATCAGCTCACGGCTCTGGACCAGTTGCTGGCGCAGTATCCGCAACTCGACGCGGATCGCATCGCGATCTGGGGATGGTCGAATGGTGGATCGATGACGCTGTATGCCATGACGCACTCGGAGCGCTTTCGCGCGGGTGTAGCCGTGGCTCCGGTCACGAATCAGCAGAACTACGACTCGATTTATACCGAGCGCTACATGGGCCTGCTGAAGGACGACAAGGCGGGTTACGAGCAATCCGATGTGACGCAGTACGCCGACAAGCTGCACGGGGCGCTGCTGCTGGTGCACGGCACGAGCGACGACAACGTACATTTTCAGAACAGCATTCAGATGATCAATGCGCTGATCAACGCAGGCAAACCGTTCCGGCTGATGATTTATCCCAACAAGACGCACAGCATCGCGGGGAAAGATGCGCGGGTGCACCTGTTCACCATGATCGAGGATCACTTTGAGCGGGAGTTGAAGAATCAGTTGCCGGTTGTCAGTAGCCAGTAGGCGTTGCGTTATTTGCGCCGGCCGGAGCCCTTGCGCGGAGTTTCTTTCGCCGAAATCTCTTTAGAGGAACTATCTTTCGAAGAGCTTTCTTTGGACGAACTTTCCTTGGACGAGCCGTCCTTCGACCCGCCATCCGATTTCGGTTTTTCGTCCTTCTTGTCTTTCGAGTTCGAGCCGGATTCGCTGGCGCTTGCGGCTGCGGAAGGTTTCTTGGCGTAGTCTGTGACGTACCAGCCGGAGCCCTTGAACTGCACGGCGGGGGCGGAGATCATCTGCTCGACCGGGCCGCCGCAGTCGGGACACTTCTTGACCATCTTGTCGGAAAACTTCTGAATTTTCTCGAACTGGTGACCGCATTTCTTGCACTTGTATTCGTAGAGGGGCATGAGTTTGAGACGGTTGCGAGGAACAACTCGGTTTCATACTGATTCTAGGGGCGCAGGATTGGTCGCGTCAATTCTGGCCGTTGTTTTTCGAGTCGGCATGATCTAGCATTCGTGAACTAGAGGTGCCTATGACTCCTTCCGAGAACGTTGCCTTGATGAAGCGCTGGTATCGCGAAGTGTGGGCCGAGCGCAAGAACGAAACCATTCATGAATTGCTCGCTGCCGATGCGGTAGTGAGCGGACACACCGGCACGGACGCGATCCGGGGGCCGAAAGAGTTCATAAGGTTCGCCGAAGAGATCCGAAGAGCATTCCCCGACACCGATGTTGTTGTCGAGGACGCTTTTGGAGTCGATGATAAAGTTGTGGTTCGCTGGTCGGCGACCATGACACATACCGGAGAAGGCATGGGCGCGCCGACCGGGAAACCCGTCAAGATCACCGGAATGACGATTGCCTACATTGTCAACGGAAAGATCGTCAAGGGTTGGGACAACTGGGACAAGCTGGGCATGCTGGAACAGATTGGAGCATATTCAGCCCCCGGGGCCGCGATCCTGGCGAAGACCGCGTAGTCTTTTTATCTGATCAAGAGTCCTTCGCAACCCGGACCAGGCGTTTCGGCGCCGTGCTGCGCCAGGCGGCTTCCAGGGCCTTGCGCAGCGTTTCTTTTTTCGCCGCTTTGAGAACGACGCGGGTCGCGCTGCGGCATCCCCATGCGCCATTCACGGGGATGAACGCGTCCGGATAGTCCTTCGAAAAATAGTGTTGCTCTTCAGGCGAGAGCTTGACCATGCCGTGCGATTTATCGGGATAGCCGAGCGTGGCGAAGACTTTTCCGCCGACACGGAAGTCCGGGTGATTCATGTGCGCGCGCTCTTCGGTCTCGGGCAGTGCGAGGGCGAGCTTGCGGAAGTCGTTGGCGGTCATGGTGATTTCAGATTGCAGATTTCAGATTGCAGATTTTAGATTCAAGATTTCAGAATCGGACTGCCGAACCCTTCTCAGGCTACCAATCTGCAATCTCAAATCTGCAATTCTTCTGCGGTGTTAGACTTCCGGCCATGAGCGATGCTGCGGCGGGGCCGGCTCTTTATCTCGTCGGCACGCCGATCGGAAATCTCGAGGACATCACGCTGCGGGCGCTGCGCGTGCTGAAAGAAGTCGACGTGATCGCCTGCGAGGACACGCGGCAGACGCAGAAGCTGCTCAATCATTATGCGATAGCGACGCGCACGACCAGTTATCACGAACACAACGAGATGACACGGTCGGCCGAGCTGGTGAAAGAGATGCAGGAAGGCGCGAGCGTGGCGCTGGTGACCGATGCGGGCATGCCCGGGATTTCCGATCCCGGGTACCGGCTGATTGCGCTGGCGATACGGCATCATCTGACGGTGGTGCCGATTCCGGGAGCGTCGGCGTTTCTCGCCGCGCTGGTGGCGAGCGGCCTGCCCACGGATTCGTTCCGCTTCAGCGGATTCTTGCCTGCGAAGCGCGGCGAGCGGCGGGCCACGCTGGAGGCAGTAAAGAGTTCTCCGCGCACGCAGGTGTTTTACGAAGCTCCGCATCGGGTGGTCGAGGCGCTGGAGGATGTAGTCGAGATTCTGGGAGAGTCGCGGCCCGTGGTGATCGCGCGCGAGGTGACCAAGCTGCATGAAGAATTCCTGCGCGGCCGCGCGGCCGAAGTACTAGCGAATCTCAAGGCGCGGGACGTGGTGAAGGGCGAGATCACGCTGCTGATCGGGAAGGCAGGAGAGAGCGATGCTCACGTAGGGGCGGACGCCCCCGTCCGCCCCAGCGTGCGGCAAAGAGTCGCGCAGATCATGGCCGAAGAAAAAGTAGACGAGAAAACCGCGCTGAAAAAAGTGGCGAAGGAGCGTGGAGTGTCGAAGAGCGAAGCTTATCGGGAGCTGCAGAGGGGGAAGTAAACTGAAAGCAGAAGCAAGGTTGACGACTGGCAAGGCTCCCCTGGTTCAACGTCCTATTCGACTTTACCTGCCTTTTTCTTCCAGGCCCAATATTCAGCAGGAGAAATCTCACCTCTTCCATATAGTGCGTACATCAGGTTCCGTGCGTTCTTGATCTCCACGGCTTCGTACATGGACCGCACAAGGTACCCGACGTTAGCCGCCGTCCTCCTGGTGAACATCTCTTTCTGGAAAAGGTGCGCGTGGACTCCGTTTCTTGCCTCTCTCAATTCATGGAGGCATGTTTTGAGCGGTATGCCCTCCGTCCTTTTCCAATAGCGAAGTGCATCATGCGGAACCCAATGTTTCTTGAAGGCACGATCGATTAGCCCATTCAGATTACGGCAACGATCTTTCACCTTCCGGGTCTCAACGAAGTCGAAGATCCGCAGCAAAGCCTCTAATTCACAACCTCGCGCAACCAACGCGCAGAAGTACGCCTTGGCCTTGTAGCTTTTTTCGGCTTCCTTGCGATAAAACCTAGCAGCCTCCCACATCTTCTCCTCATAGACGGGCCTTTTCTTCGTCCGCTTCACGCCTTTAGTCCTACTTCCCCGCCAATTCCTTTTTCACGATCTCGCTGACCATCTTCCCATCCACGCGCATGCCGGCGGCGTTGAATCTGGCCATCGCGTTCTTCATGACCGTCCCCATTTCTTTCATGGTGGGCGCGCCCATTTCGGCGATGGCGGCCTTCACTCCGGCGACGATTTCCGCTTCGCCCGCGGCTTTCGGCAGATAGCTTTCGATTACTACGATTTCGGCGGCTTCCTTGTCGGCCATTTCCTGGCGTCCGCCTTTGCTGAACTGCTCGACGGATTCCTTGCGCTGCTTGATCAGCGTAGTCAGCACGGCCTGGGATTCCTTGTCGTCGAGCGGAGCCATTTTTTCGACCTGCTTGAGCTGCAGGGCGCTTTTGACCATGCGCAGGGTGGAGAGGCGGGCTTCGTCTTTCGCCTTCATGGCGGTAACGATGTCTTTTTGAATTTGTTCGGTCAGGCTCATGAAGGGATTATAGACGTGAAGCATCAGACGACCGCGGCTAAGGTCAAAGTCCGACCTCGCAGAACCACCACGATTCACGTAGGGGCGGACGCCCCGTCCGCCCGGCAGCCGCATAACTCTTGAGATCCGTGGCGCTGCCTCCCCGGACGAGGCGTCCGGGGCTACGTGGGTCGTGACTAATCCTGGGCCCAGATTCTTCACGCAAAGCCGCGACTAAACCATTCGACCGCGCATCTGATGCGGGAGGAGGACTACCACCATGAGCAAACTTGCCATCTGGGCGCAACTGGAAGCGAAAGCCGGCAAAGAGAAAGAACTGGAAGCGTTTCTGAAATCGGCGCTGCCACTGGCCGAACGCGAGCCGGGAACGATCACCTGGTATGCAATAAAACTGGGGCCGGGGAAATACGGTATCTTCGATACTTTTGCCGACGAGAATGGCCGCAACGCGCACCTGACTGGCGAAATCGCCAAGGCGCTGTTTGCCAAGGCGGGCGAGCTCCTGGCAAAGCCTCCGGAGATCGCGAAGCCGGAGATCCTGGCGGCGAAGGTTCCGTCGCGCTAAGGTTATCTTCGATATCTAAAAATCTCAACGTGGCTTTCACATCCCAGAGCCGTTCGGGGTGCCACAATCCGCCCGCTTCCGATAAACTAGTGGAGTAGGAATAATCCACTGTTTCTCCACTTTTATTCCCAAGGACTTTATCGGAATGCTGCATAAGAATCGTCTTTTTACACCCGGCCCGACTCCGCTGTTGCCCGCCGCGCAAACGGCGATGGCTTCGTTTACCGCACACCATCGCACCGCCGACTTCAAGGCGCTGTTTCAGCGCGTGCTGGCCGACATGAAGGAATTCATCGGCACGAAAAACGATGTGCTGGTGCTGGCTTGCTCCGGCACCGGCGTGATGGAAGCTTCGGTTTCGAATCTGACTTCACCAGGCGACAAGGTGCTCGTGCTCACGGCGGGGAAATTCGGCGAACGCTGGACGGGCCTGGCCAAGGCGTTCAGCTGCAATGTCGATGTGTTGGGCGTTCCGTACGGCGCAACGTTTTCGCTGAATGACATTCGTGGGCGACTGACTTCCGATGTGCGGGCCGTCTTCGTACAAGCGACGGAGAGTTCCACCGGGGCGCGGCACGACATTGAAGGCATCGCGAAAATCGTGCGTGAACATGGCGGGGATTCTGGAAATGAAACGCTACTGGTCGTGGATGCGATCACCGGGCTGGGCACGACGCATCTCGAAGTGGATGCCTGGGGCGTGGACGTGATCATCGGTGGATCGCAGAAGGCGCTGATGATGCCTCCGGGGCTCGGGTATTGTGCGGTCAGCGAGCGGGCGTGGAAGCGGATAGATAAAACCACTTCGCCACGCTATTACTTCGATCTGCGTAAGGAGCGCAAGTCGGCCGCAAAGGGCGAGACGGCTTATACGCCGGCGACGTCTTTGTTTGCGGCTTTAGGGGCCGCGCTCGAATTCGTGCGCGGCATGGGCAAGGGCGACCTGGCCAAGGGACGCGAAGAACTGGTGAACAATGCCGAATTGTGCGCCGAGATGACGCGCGCCGGAGCCAGGGCCCTGGGATTGAAGTTGTACGCATCATCGCCCGCATCGGCGTTGACCGCGATTTGCGTGCCCGACGGAGTTGACTCGGGAAAAATCGTAAAGGAATTCCGCGAATCATTCGACGCCGTCGTGGCTAAGGGGCAGGGCGAGATGAAAGGCCAGCTGTTTCGCATCGCCCACATCGGCTACTACGATTATCTCGATACCATCGGCATTCTCGGCGCACTGGAACACGTGCTGGCTCGCGTCACCGACAAGAGCGTGGAATATGGCGCGGCGGTGCGGGCGGCGCAACAGGTCTATGCCCGGATGCTGTCGGAAAAGCGACAGCTCGTCGGGGCCTGAACATCGGGACCTACGATCGGGGCCTGAAGTCCCGCGCTGAGTCTGTCTCAAAACCCCAACTTGTTCGGCCACGCTGCGGGTCAGGTTGTGGCCGAAGTCTTACCAAGGAAAATTCATAAGTGAAAATTATCGTTGCGGAAAAAATATCAGCGCTGGCTGTGGCCCAACTGCAGGAGCCGGGCTGGACCGTGCTGACTGCGGATCAACTAGACGGCAAGCTTGCAGAGCAACTGGAAACGGCCGACGCGCTCATCGTACGCTCGGCGGTGCAGGCCGATACCAAGCTGCTGGAGCATGCGAAGAAGCTGCGTGTGATCGGCCGCGCCGGCGTGGGCGTCGACAACATCGACCTGGAAGCCGCGACTCGCAAGGGAATCGCGGTGATGAATACGCCGGGCGCCAACGCCGTCGCAGTCGCCGAACAAACGCTGGGGATGATGCTCGCGATGGCGCGTCACCTGTGCCGCGCTGACGCCCTGATGCATGCCGGCAAGTGGGAGAAGAAATCGCTGCAAGGGACCGAGCTGCGCGGAAAAACTCTGGGCATCATTGGCCTGGGGCGCATTGGCATGGAAGTCGCGCGGCGGGCGCGCGCGTTTGGAATGACGCTGGTGGCGCACGATCCGTTTGTGTCGGTCGCCGTGGCCAAGGAACAATCGATCCGGTTGGCCTCGCTCGACGATCTGTACGCGGCAGCGGATTATCTCTCGCTCCACGTCGGTTTGACCCCGCAGACCACCGGCATGATCAATGCGGCATCGATCGCGAAAATGAAAAAGGGAGTGCGCCTCGTGAACTGCGCTCGCGGCGAACTGGTGAACGAAGCCGATCTGGCGCAGGCGCTGCAGCAGGGGCAGGTCGCCTCGGCGGCGCTCGATGTGTTTGTGGAAGAGCCCCCGAAGAATTCGCCGCTGCTTGCGCTCGAAAATGTCGTGCTGACGCCGCACCTGGCCGGCTCCACGCAAGAGGCGCAGGAAGCGGTCGGGGTCCAGATCGCGCAGCAGGTGAAGGAATATCTGAAACATGGCGTGATTCAGAACGCCGTCAACGTGCCTTCAGTCTCAGCCGAGGAATACGCGCAGATGCAGCCCTACATCGTGCTGGCGGAACGCATGGGAGCATTTTTGGCGCAGGTCTCTGAGGGGACGACGGAGGAAGTTTCGATCCGCTACAGCGGCCACATCGCGGAGTGGAAGACGGAACTCATTCGCAACGGCGCCATCAAGGGAATTCTGAACCAGGCGCTCGAGGAAAAGGCGAACCTGGTGAACGCCGCCGCTATTGCGGAGGCGCGCGGGCTGCGCGTGCATGAGTCGCCCAAGACGAAATCGTCGACTGGCGGCGCGGGCAGTGTGCTTTCGATTTTCCTGAAGAGTTCGTCGGAAGAGCACATGGTGAAAGGTGCGGTGCTGCATGGAAGTGCGCCGCGGTTGCTGCATGTGGATGGCATCGACGTCGAAGCGCCGCTGGAGCGAAATCTGATTTACCTGCGCAACCGCGACGTTCCCGGCGTGATCGGCAAGGTCGGGACCATCCTCGGCGAAGAGTCGATCAACATCGCCGACTTTTCGTTGGGGCGGTTGGCGGCCGACAAAAGCGTCGACAAGACTTCCGATCAGCCCCGCGCGGCGATTGCCGTCGTCCACGTGGATGGGCCGGTGCCTGAAGAAGTGCTGGCCAAGCTGAGGAAGATTCCGGCGGTGCAGCAGGCGAAGGGGATACGGCTGTTCTGAAAAGCGATTGCAGATTTCAGATTGCAGATTTCAGAATGCAGAATTAACTGCAACACTGGCAATCTTCGATTTTCTTTCTGAAATCTGAAATCTTCATTCTGCAATCGCCTACGTTTCGGCTTCGTCCCGCCGCAGCTTGCGGCTTTCGGCGAGCAGCGCGGTGGAATGCATGAGATTCTGCAGCGTGACGATGCCCACCAGCCGCTGGTCTTCGACGATCGGAATTACGCTGGAACTGCGGGCCGTGAGCTTGCTGAAGGCCGAGCCGAGCGAGTCCTGGCGGACGGAGATTTCGAAAATCTTGTTCATCACGGCCTGGACATAGCCATTGCCTTCCGCGCGCAACGCATCGAGAATGCGCTGCTTCGAAATCACTCCGACCATATCGCTGCCGCGAACCACTGGAAAATCATCCTGCAGAGAGTGCACCGCTTTTTCCAGCGCGTCCTCCAGCGTGTCGGCAGGGGAGAGCGTGGCGAAGTCGGTGAGCATGACCTCTTCGAGGCGAACGTTGTCGAGGACCCACTGGAATACCAGCGCGCGTTCTTCCAGTTGAGCGGCGGAAAAAACGACGATGCCGACCATGGTGAGCCAGTTGTCGCTGAACAGTCCGCCGAAGATCAAGACCATGGCGATCGCGTTGCTGATGGAAACCGCACGCCGGGTTGCAGCCGAGGCGCCCATGGTGCGGGAGAAAATAGAGCGCAGAATCCGTCCGCCATCGAGCGGGTGGGCGGGCAGGAGATTCAAGATCGCTAGATATAAATTCGCCCACACCAGGCTGTTGGGCAGGTTGCCCACTCTGAGGAAAGGCCACTTCCACAGATCGGCGCCGCGTCCGGTTCCGATTACAACCGCAATCGCAACGCAGGCCAGAGCGAGACTCACGAACGGTCCGACGGCTGCGATCACGATTTCGCGCTTCCAAGCTGGAACACCAGCTGGAATTCCGGGCAGAGCACTGGGCGTAACACTACCCTGGGCAGCGCTGGCCTGGACCGCAGGTGGCGATTTTTCGGCGACAGTTTCGTCGTAGAGTGTGACCCCGGTGAGCGGCAGCAGAATCACACCTTTAGGCGTCAGGCCGAAGCGCCGGGCCATCAGGATGTGTCCCCATTCGTGCGCGGCGACGCAGGCAAGAATGATGCCGGCCAGAGCGAGGTCGCGGGATCCGTTCGCTTTCCCGTCGTGAGCGACGTAATCCGTCCAGAAAATGAACATCGGCAGGATCAGGAAAGTGAGATGAATGCGAACATCAACGCCGAACAAGCGCCCGACCGGAATGGACCAACTTCGCATAGGCTCCGCTGCTTTTATTCTACATGTACGGATATATTGATTCGGGCGACTGAGGCCACTGAAGGTGCATCGGGATGCGGGTGATCGCGGGAAAATACCGGAGCCGTCCGCTGCAGTCGCTGCGCGGCATGGACATTCGTCCGACCTCGGACCGTTTGCGCGAGACCCTGTTCAACGTGCTGACGGCGGGCAATCCGTCGGCGCTCGAAGGCAGCGTCTGGCTCGACCTGTTCGCCGGGACTGGCGCGGTTGGAATTGAGGCGCTCAGCCGCGGAGCCAAGCAGGTGTGTTTTGTGGAATCGTCGCCGGCGGCGGCGAAGGTGATCCGGCAAAATCTGCAGAGCCTCGACATTGTCGACGGCTTCAAGTTGTTCCAGGAGGAATTACCGAAGGCGTTCTGGCGCATGGAGCGCGAGCATGTCGCGGCTGATGTGGTCTTTATCGATCCGCCTTACCGGATGCAGGACGCGTATCGCGAAACCCTGCGCGCGTTGGCGGAATCTCCGGTGGTCTGGGCCATGTCGATGGTGATCGCCGAGCACGAGAAGAAATTCGATCCCGGAGAAGAATTTGGACCGCTGCGCAGATTTCGCAAGCTCGTGCAGGGGAGCGCGGCGCTGAGTTTCTATCGCATGGGCAGCGCTATTGACTTAAGAAGCTGAGTTAATCTGCGGAGCCGGCGCGCGGTCCGAGGCTGACGCGACGCTACATGATCAGTTCGTCGGAGCGCCGCGTGATCGGATGCTGCATCTCCTCGAGATCATTCTTGACCATGTTCAGGGCGTAGACGCAGGCCTCAAAGTTGCGCGACAGGCTGGCAAACATCGGGGCTACGCGCGCGTACTCGAAGTGCTCGAACTTGGAGACGATGTAGTAGCTTTCTTTCCCGGCCTTGATCCACTCAACGAAATTTTCCAGGCGCTGACGGCGCAGCCGGAAATGATTGATGCTCTCCGGGAACATTCCCGCGAAAAACAGTGTGAAGTCGCCGACGTGCTTGCGCACCTGGCGTTCGCGGTCGAAAGAGCCCGCGGGGCCGTACACGGGATCGGATTCCAGGAGCATTTCGCCAACGTCAGACAGCGGACGCTGGGCCGCGTCTCGAATCTTGAAGAGCTGATCGGCTTCGCAGAACTCGGCCAGGAGGTGAGAAACGTAGGCTACAATCTGCGGGTCGCGGAGGCCGATTTCCTCGGCACAGTGCCGCCCCACCAGATCCTGAAACAACTCTTGCAGAGGATGCGATTCCGGAATCATAGTTTCCAGCCCTCCGAATCCTGCGCCGCGTGAGGTGTTTCAGCCGCCTGCGAGATAATTACATCAGTCTCAGAGTGCAACGCAAGTGACTTTTGTTTATCGCGATGATTCATTTTAGTGATCTGTTAGAAGAGAACTGAAAAGCCGGAGTTGCCACGCATTGTTGCTGGCAGTCGAGGAGAATAGCTGCCAATCTCAAGTGATTCCAGGATACTTGCGGCCTGCGACTTGTAGAATTGGCCCACGGAGGGTTGAGATGGAGCGGCAGAATTTTTCCAGCGGGACACTTTGGGAGCCCATCGTTGGTTACTCCCGTGCGGTCAAGGTGGGGTCGCTCATCCACGTTTCCGGCACGACGGCGACGGGACCGGACGGAAAGATTGTTGGCGCCGGTGATGCCTATGCGCAGACGATACAGACGCTGAAGAATATAGAAAGCGCGCTGCATAAGGCCGGGGCGGGCTTGAAAGACGTCGTGCGGACGCGCATGTACGTGACCAACATCGGGGAGTGGGAGAAGATCGGCCGGGCGCACGGGGAATTCTTCCGCGACATTCGGCCCGCGACTTCGATGGTACAGGTCAGTGCCCTGATTTCACCCGAGATGCTGGTGGAGATCGAGGCCGACGCGGTTGTGGGGTGAATTGAAATTCACGGCAGCGGCTTCGACATGTTCACGAAGTGGCAGGGCATTTTCGGTTGCAGGCCAACGGTGAGCGGAGCGGTGCCGGTTTCGACGTATCCTCTACGGCGGTAGAAGCCGGGCAGCTCCTGGCGCACATTGATAATCCGCAGGTCCATAAAACGGCAGCCGCCCTCGCCGCAGTGTTTCTCGGCCGCGTTCATCAGCGCGGATCCGATTCCGCCCTTCTGGTGATTTGGATTTACTGACAACAGGCCCAGGTAAGCGTGTTCGCCCTTGAGTTCAACGTAGACGCATCCGAGGAGCGCATCGTCGCCCGCGCCTTCGGCGAGCAGAAATTTTCCGGATTGCAGCAGCGACTGAACGGAGTCCACCGTGATCCGATCGCGGTCCATCAGGAAAGACTCCGCCGCCCTGAAGGCTGTGTTGATCAAGGCGGCGACCGCATCCGCATCCTTGCTCCGCGCGAGACGCATCCGAATCGAGTCCATCGCCTGTAATTTAACGCAAATTTCCTTGACAAGCGCTTGGGCGCGAGCATAATGCGTCAATCCAGTTTCGTGGGAAGAATTTCGTTTTGGGCCGCAGCGGTCGAGGAGGGACTATGAGCGTGCTGGAGCTTTGTGACCGGGAGATTGCGGCAGTCGGCCTGGAGGCGAGCGTCGCCGACGCCATCAACAAGATGCTCGACCACCATGTCGGCGCGGTGGCCGTAGTGGACAGCGAGTATCGCGTGGCCGGAATCTTTACCGAGCGCGACGTGTTGCGCAAGATGTCGCTCAGCCATGTCGATCCGCGAGTGACTCCGGTGCGCGAGCTGATGACCACGCCGGTGGAGATGGCCACGCGCAGCACCGGCGCGGGCGAAGCCCTGAGCACCATGCTGGAGCGGCACTTCCGGCATCTGCCGGTGGCCGACGACAGCGGCAAGCTGCTGGGGATCCTTTCGATTCGCAACCTGCTGGAGTGGCGCGTCGACGATCTCAGCCGCGAATTGGCATCGCTCGAGCAATATGTCTCCAATGACGGGCCGGGAGGCTAGGGATAGAGAGACATCGGTCTCGCGCCCGCGTCATCTGAAAATTCATGGCCACTGGCCCTTCCGCTTTATTCAAAGCGAAACACGGTGCGTCGACTCCGCACCTGCAGCGTCCGTTGTGACTGGCTCTCGAACGCAATCAAAACAATCTGGGGAAAGGAAGTCTTGATGAGGAAAATTCTTGTTCTGTTGTTCGTGGCAGGGTTGCTCTGTGTTGGGATGCAAGCGAATGCGCAGACCGCGCAATCGATAGTGGTTCGTGCCGGGCACGTACTCGATGTGAAAACTGGCAAGCTGCTGGCCGATCAGACGCTGGTCATCGAAGACGGGAAGATTGTCAGCGTTGGCGCGTCCGCGGACACGAAAGCTCTGGTGAACGCGGTGCGCATTGACCTGCCGAACGCAACTCTGCTGCCAGGCTTGATTGACGCCCACACGCACCTGACCATGGACCCCAAGTTTGGCTATGAAGAACTCGGCATCTCGGTGCCGCGCGAGACGCTGACCGGCGCCAAGAATGCGCGCGTGACCCTGGAGGCGGGATTTACTACGGTGCGCAACGTGGGGGCATCCGGATACACCGACGTGGCCTTGCGCGACGCCATCAACGCCGGCGACGTGCCCGGGCCGCGCATGCTGGTGAGCGGGCCGCCGCTCGGCATTACCGGCGGACACTGCGACAACAACCTGTTGCCCTTCGAATATCACGCGGTCGGAGATGGAGTGGCCGACGGCATCGCGGCGGTGCAGCATAAAGTCCGCGAGAACATCAAGTACGGCTCCGATCTGATCAAGATTTGCGCGACCGGCGGCGTGCTTTCCAAGGGTGACGATCCGCAGGCCTCCCAATATACGTTGGAAGAGATGAAGGCGATCGTGGCCGACGCGCATCGCCTGGGACGAAAAGTTGCCGCCCACGCGCACGGGGCACAGGGCATTCTTTGGGCGTCACAGGCGGGCGTGGATTCGATCGAGCACGGATCGTACATCGACGACGCGGGAATCGCCGAGATGAAGAAAAATGGTACCTATCTTGTGCCCACGCTCTACCTGGGGGACTGGTTCCTGGAAAATGCCGAGCGAAATCACGTGCCCGAGTTTTATATGGCCAAGGCCAAAGCAGTGATGCCGATCGCGCGCAAGAACATTGCGCACGCCTTCGCGAGTGGAGTGAAAGTTGCGTTCGGCACCGACGCTGCGGTCTATCCGCATGGACTCAATGCCCATGAGTTTGCCGTGATGGTGAAGCTCGGGTTGACGCCGCTGCAGGCGATTCAGGCCGCAACGCTGAATGCCGCCGACTTGCTGGGATGGTCGGGAAAAGTCGGAACGCTCGAGTCCGGCGCGTGGGCCGATATTGTCGCGGTGGATGGCGATCCCACGAAAGATGTCACGACGCTGGAGCGCGTGAAATTTGTGATGAAGGGCGGCGAGGTGGTGAAGAACGAATACGGGAAGTAGTCCGGAGTATTGCTTTCGCCACCAGTAGGGCTTCTTTGCGACCTTTGCGGCCGTTCTTCGCGAACTTAGCGGTTAAAAGCTTTTTCGCCGCCGGCAAAAAGCCTTTAACCGCAAAGGCCGCAAAGAAAATCCGCGAAGATCGCGAAGCAAATCTCGTAGAACTCGCGGACAAAACAAAAGGCCGGCTTCGCGCCGGCCTTTGCAGCTGAATCTCTAACTGAAAAACTACTTCTTGGGAGCGATCGCGTCTTTCGCGGCTTTGGCGACGCGGAACTTCACGACCGTCTTGGCCTTGATCTGGATGGGTTCGCCGGTCTGCGGGTTGCGTCCGACGCGGGCCTTGCGGTGCGCCTTCACCAGGCGGCCCAGACCGGGGACAACGAATACGCCGTTCTTCTTGGTTTCTTTGATCGCGGTGTCCGCCAGGTGCTCCAGAAACGCGGCGGTCTGTTTGTTGTTGAGTTCGTTCTTCTCGGCGAGATGCCGAATGAGCTGAGTCTTGGTCATGCCTGCTGCCATACTGCCTCCTCGAAAAATCGATTTAATACCAGTGGGCGCTATCTTATACCCTCGCCCTGTGGAAATCACCTTATTTTATGCGGGTTTTGCGATTCATGCACTCGCGAGTGGGCATTTTTACAGGGCCTTCCGCGCTTCCGGTTCCAGAATGGGCTTGCAGGGCCGAACCAGCGTGGTAACGGGGGCGGGGCGGGAGATTGTAGATTGTAGATTTCAGATTTCAGATTGAACATCCTGTGATCTATCAGTTTGAAATCTGCAATCTGAAATCTACAATCTGCAACCGCCGCCGTATTCCCGTCCGCGTGTTCGATCTCCGAAACCCGGCCCCCGAAACAAAAGTGCCATAATGTTATTGAGGGTCCCGCGTGAGCTGCCCGATCTGTGAAATCCGCAAGGAGAAGCGCTTTTGCCCCGCCATCCACGGGCGGATCTGCCCGCAGTGCTGCGGCGAGCAGCGCGAGGTCACGCTCGATTGTCCCAGCGATTGCGTTTATCTGTTGCAGGCCCGCGAGCACGAAAAACCGCGCGCGGCGGATCAGATCGACCCGGCAGCATTATTTCTGCAGGTCGAGGTTTCGGATCAGTTCATGTACGAAAAAGAACATCTGCTGATGGGCCTGACTTACGCCCTGGCCAAGGCGGCGCGAGCGGACCGCAGCCTGCACGACCGCGACCTGATTGCCGCGCTCACGGTCCTCGCCACCAGTTACGAGCGCCGCATCAAGTCAGGGCTGCATTACGAGCAGCCGCTGGCCAGCGACTCCCAGCGGCGGGCGGCCGCTGAGGTCGAGACCATGGTCAAGGAGTATCGCGAGGCCGAGCAGAAGCACACGGGTCACTCCAGCCTGCGGGAGTCCGATGTGCTGACCGCTCTGGTGTTTCTGCTGCGGCTGGCGCATGGACGAACTTCGGGCCGCCCAAAGTCGCGGGCGTTCGTCGATTTTCTATTCGCGCAATTTCCCGAGAATGAATCAGCCGTAGTGACGCCGCAGGAGGCGGGTAGCCGGATTATTATGCCGTGAAGGAAGCTTCGAGCTTCTAGCCAAACGGCAAGCTACTAGCTGTCTGCTGATCGTAAGGGTCAGCTAGGAGCTAGAAGCTAGAAGCTGGTCTGCTAGAAGCTAACTCTCCGCACTACTTGCCCAGCCGGCAGCGCGTCAAGCAGTTCGCGCGCTGTCTTCTTCAGCGTTGGATGCAGCGCCTCCGGGGCGATTTCCACGAGAGGTTCGAGCACGAAGCGGCGCTCGGCCATTGCGGGGTGAGGAACCCTGAGCTGGGGTGAATCAGTAACTCGCGAGTCGATGACGGCGTCGCCGAAGAGCAGGATGTCGAGGTCGATGGTGCGTGGGCCTTTGCTCTGGTTGCGTCGCCGGCCCATCTCGCGCTCGATGTCGAGCAGCGCTGCCATCAGTTGCTGAGGCGTTCTAGTCGTCTCGAGTGCGACGGCGCAATTCAGGAACCAGGCCTGGAGGGTGAACTCTACCGGTTCAGTCTCATAGAACGACGAAGTTGAAACCACCCGCCCGACCGCGCCGAGGCGGTCGATCGCGCCCCGCAGTTGCTTCTCGCGGTCGCCGACGTTGGATCCGAGCGAAAGATAGGCGATTTCGGGCATCGAAACGCTTTTCATTTGCAGCCGCCGCGCGGGGGCCGGCACAACTGACCCGCTATCATACAGCCCGTGTTTCAGGCCGACCTGACTGACGTGTCCGGTTGGACGAACCGATCTATTACCTTTGTTACTTTCGTGACCCTGCTGCAGACCCTAAACTTGAGGCATGACGTTAGAGTCGCTCCTGTTAAGCCAGGATCTCGATCTGGTGCGCGTGATCCGGCCCACGCTGGAAAAGCTCTCCATTGATGTAGAGATCTGCCAGGAAGCACGGCAGGCCGCCGACATTCTGATCGCGGAAAAATTCGACGCCGTCATTGTGGATTGCGACGATCTCAAGGGCGGGCTCGCGGTCATGGAAGGCCTGAGAAGCACGCCCAGCAACAAGAACTCCGTGACCTTCGCCATTCTCAACGGCAAGAAGACCACCACGCAGCAGGCTTTCGGCATGGGCGCCAACTTCGTGCTGCAGAAACCGATCAGCGTTCTTAATGCCTCGCGCTGCTTTCATGCGGCGCTGAATTTTATGATCCGGGAGCGGCGCCGCTATTTCCGCCAGCCGGTCAAAATGCTGGTGAACATCGTGCTTGGGGAGAAGTCGGTGCGCGCCACCAGCACCAACATCAGCGAAAGCGGGATTGCTCTGTTGCTGCGCGACGCCCTGCCCAAGGGCGCCAAGCCGCGCCTGCAGTTCACGCTGCCAGAAACGAATTACACTCTCGATCTCGACGCCGAAGTGGTGTGGGCCGACGTAAAGGGCCGCGCCGGGGTTCGCTTCCACGATGTGTCGAAAGATGCCCAGGTACACCTCGAGAAGTGGTTGAACGACCGCTTGGAAGAAGAACTCCCCGGCGCGAAGGAGCGCATCGCGGCGGGCGACCCGGAAACTCTGAACTAACAACCTGAAGGCCGGCGGTTTTTCCCGCTCAATCCCTACTCATCTTCAAAGTGTCCGCCCTTCCCGGCGCTCCGGGAGGTATCTCTCATGGAACTTGTGCGGAATTCGAGGCATTCTGGACAATCAGGAAGTTGACCGACCACATCCATACGACCAGAGAGTGACCCAATTCTTATGTTGACCGATGATTTCCGCATCGCCCGTGTGCAACGTTCGCTGCGCTGGTTTGAGCAGGATATTGCGCTGCTCGACATGCGCGTCAAAGAGTTGTCGCCGGAAAGGCAGGCTTCCGCCCGGAAGTTTGCCACGGCCGTGATCGACCAGACGCGCAGTGAGTTGGAGCGTCTGTTGCGAGAGCGGCCCTGCGATGTGAGTGATCCGCCGGGATCGCCCTGCGAACCTGCAGATTGATTGCGTTTGATCCACAGGGGCTTTTGCCCCTGCGCATCACAACCCGACTAGAATTGTGCACCGGCGGCGGCATGGGCTGCCGATTTTGCTTCCACATCGGCGGTCTCGTCGTCGACGGTGACTTCTTCCCACAGCGTCTTGTCGCGCAGGATGCGCGAGACCAACGCCGTATGCATAGCGTGGCCAGCACGGTCGGCGACGACTTTGCCCAGAATCTGTTTCCCCACCAGCGCCAGATCGCCCACCAGATCGAGCACCTTGTGGCGCACGAATTCGTCGGGAAAGCGCAACGGGCCGTTCTCGATTCCATCGCGAGTGAGAACGATGCAGTTCTCGCGCGAGGCGCCGCGAATCAGTCCCATGTCGCGCATGGCCTGCTCATCCTGGCGCGAACCAAAAGTACGCGCTCCGGCAATGTGGCGCAGGTAGCTTCCGTTGGTGAGTTCAACCTGAAAAGTTTCCTTGCCGATGAGCGGATGCGGGAAGTTAATGGAGTAGGAAACGGAGTAGGTCTCTGACGGGTAAACGGCGATGAACTTGTTCGCCTCCCGCCACTCCAGCTCGCGGCCAATCTTCAAATATTTGCGCGGCCGGCGCTGTTTGCGGATGCCGACTTTCTGAATCATCTCAACAAAGGGCAACGCGCTGCCGTCGAGGATGGGCAGCTCCAGGTTGTCGAGTTCGACGATGGCGTTATCGATTCCTAAGCCGATGAAAGCCGAGAGCAAGTGCTCGGTGGTGGAGATGAGCACGCCCTTCTTCATGAGGCTGGTGGCGTAGCTGACGCGGGCTACATTGCGGCTGACGGCTTCGATTTCGAATCCGTCAAGATCGGTGCGGCGGAAGACGATGCCGGTGCCCGACGTCGCAGGCAGGATGCGCATCGAGACGGGCGCGCCACTGTGCAGCCCGACCCCGCTGCACTCCACCTCTGCGCGGATTGTCTGCTCTTGGACCAATCGGTGTTTTGAATGTTACGCATCAGAGTACTACCCGATATGGGAAAGTTGGCTGTGGTAAGAAAGCCACACTCCGTGGCCAATCGGTGATCGGGAACCAGACGGCTAACCTTGGGCAATGCTGATTGTAAATCATTGTAAAGCAGCAACTTAGCTATATTCCCCGCCCCTAGCGCTTGCCCTGGGGTTTATTCGGGTTGTAACCAGAGTTCGGGTCGAACATGGCCTGGTCCAGTCCCTGGTTGATGGTGACATTGAACAGGAAGCGCTCGCTGGCCATGTCTCCATTGAAAAACCGGGTGACGTTGTAGGGCGCCATCACGCCGGAAACCAGGCGATAGTTCTCGTAGACTTCCTCTTCCAGATTTTTCTGCTTGTCGACCGGATCGCGCCATTCGAACGATTTCTTGATGGGCAGGTGCGTGTCTTCGTCGAAGTCGAGGGTTACGCTTTCGTTCTTCGAATTGATCAGCGTGACCTGCAGCGCGGGATGCTGCGCCGCTATGGCGTTGCCTTCATAAAGCAGGACAACGCTCGGGTCGTTGACCCAGGTGCGCAGCAGGGTATCGAGCGAGAACCGGCGCCTGCGCAGGTACTCGGCGAGATCCTTTTCCTCGATGGGATGAGCGCCCTTGTAGGTGATCTCCCAGCCTTTGTTGCCGACGTACAATTCGGCGATGTCGCGTTCTTTGGTGAGTTCGTCGCGCTCTTTGTCGGGGAACTGGGCGAAGCTCCAGAACAGCACGCCGTCGCCGCTGGAGCGGCCGTGGTGAAAAGAGTACCCGCGTCCCTGCTGCTCGCGGTCGCGAACGGTGAGATAGGCCGATCCGCCGAGGGCCTCGATCGCCTGCTCGATCACGGCTTTCGCTTTGCGCGTGTTTTCGTCGGCGGCATTCGCAGGCGGGTTTGTGGCGGATTGACTCGAAGCGGCGGGCGCGGTTCCGGTGGAGGACGTCGACGGCTGCGACGGTGGCGTAGATTGGGCCTGCGACGGGTCCGCGGCATGGGACCAGCCTGAACACACCATAAACAGAATGGGGAGAAACGGTTTCATTCCAACTGTGGAGGTTGTGCGCAACCAGAATTGTAGCGTTTCTTGTGGACTCTCTGCCCGCAGTAGCTAAATGCTCCTCTACCTGCTTGGATGCAGAAAAACCGCCAGATGGAGGCCGACGGGGAGCGTTTTACGGCCATTTCGCCTCGAACCGAGCGTCGTGGCAGGGCGCTCCACGACGAATGAGGGACCTGGGTGTTTGCCTGCAGCGAGGTGCTTCGTGCAGCAAGCAAGGACCCAGGTCCCTCGCTTCGCTCGGGATGACAATCGTGTCGGGATGACAGGGATGACAATCGTGTCGAAGTGACAGGGATGACAATCGTGCCGGGATGGCAATCTCGGAGGGCCCGAAGAATCTCTATCCGACCAGAACCGCGCCGCCGTTGACGTTGAAGACTTCTCCGGTGATGAAGCCGGCGTGCTCTGTACACAAAAACAGCACGGGAGCGGCAATCTCCTCGGGCGTGCCGACGCGGCCCAGGGGGATCGTCCTCCGGATCGTCTCGCCAGTCTTCGGATCGGCGAGTGCACCGGCGCTCATGTCGGTATCGACCCATCCCGGAGCCACGCAGTTCACATAGATGCCCGCGGAAGCCAGTTCACTCGCCAGGCTCTTCGTCATGCTGATGATCGCGCCCTTGGTCGCCGAATAATCGCAGTGAAAAGCTTCGCCGCGCTGGCCGCTCGTGGAACTGATGAGCACGATGTGTCCAACGGCGGCGGATTTCTGGCGGGGTTGAGTTTTCATTTGCGCGGTGCCGTACTTAACCAGGCCGAAGACGGCGTCAAGATTGATCGACATCGTGGAGCGCCATTGTTCGTCGGTCATGCGCTCGATCGGAACATCCTCCGGAGGCCAGACGCCGTGATTCGCAACCAGAATGTCGAGACGTCCAAAGCGCTCGACCGTGGCGTTGATCAGATCGCGGGCCGAGGCAGACGTGTTCAAGTCGCAGGCTACTGCGTGGCAGTAGTCTGATCCGCATTGCCGTGCTAACTCTTCGGCTTTCAGCTTCGCGCTGCGGTAGTTGAAGACCACCTTGGCCCCGGCGGCAGTGAACATGCGCACCGTGGCCGCGCCAATGCCGCGCGAACCGCCCGAAATCAAAGCCACTTTGCCGGAGAGAGATAGAGGGATCGACATGACAGACTAGGCTATCGCAGAAGTTCCCAAAATCCATAACCACGAAGGACACGAAGTATCACGAAGGAAACACGTTCCTGCGATATCCTTCGTGAACCTTAGTGTCCTTAGTGGTTATCGGTTTTGAGTCAGCTGCCAGAGCTCGAAGACATGCGTTCCGATTTCAGTTCGCGCAGAAGCAGCCGCACCAGCAGCCCGTCGAAGCCGGTGCCGCTCATCTTGGAAAGCTCGTCGAGCGCCTGCTCGGGAGTTCTCGCGGCGGAAATAGATTGCTCGGTCAGCATGTTGGCGTAGGCATCGGTCAACGCGATAATCCGCGCCCAGAGCGGGATCTGCTCGCCGCGCAAACCATCCGGATAGCCGGAGCCGTCGAAGCGCTGGTGATGATGCTCGATGGCGTCGCGCATCATGTCACTATGAGGAATGGTGCCTACGATCTCCGCGCCCACGTGCGCGTGCATTTTTACCTGCTGAAATTCCCGGTCGCCGAGCGGGCCCGGCTTGTTGAGAATGTGCTCGGGAACAAAAATCTTTCCCACATCATGCACACGCGCGGCATACACGAGATCGGCGGTCTCCTCCGACGACAGGCGCAGCGCGCGGGCGATGACTTCGGAATAGCGCGCCACCAGATCGCCGTGGCCGGCGGTATGCAACTCGCGCGACTCGGCGGCCCGGCTCAGGGATTCGATCGACTCTTTCAACAGCGAGACGTTGCACCCCGCTTCTCCGCTGCAAAGTTTCTGCAGCATGGTGGTCAGCTCTTCGAGATGTTCGGGGCCATTGTGCTCGCGCTGCAGAAAGCCCTCGATATAGGCGGAAATCTGCTGGCGCTGCCGGGCGAAGTCCTGGCCTTCAACGAACTCCTGCGCGGTCGAAACCGAATTTCCTCCCGAACGCTTGGAGACATACATGCCGGCGTCGGCCACGCGAATCACATCTTCGATGGAGAAACCATGCATGGGGAAACTGGCGACGCCGAAGCTGCCCGTAACTTTGTGTTCGCTGAGCATGGGATCGGTCGCGATCCACTGGCGCAGGCGCTCGGCCAGCACCTGTGCCTGCTCGGCCCCGGTCTCGGGCATGAGCACGATGAACTCGTCGCCGCCATAGCGCGCCACCACGTTCGACTGCCGCGATTTCTGTTCCAGCAAGCGCCCCACCCGCGCCAGGACGAGATCTCCTTCGAAGTGGCCCAGGGTGTCATTGACTTCCTTGAATTTGTCGAGATCGATGAGCACCACGGAAAACGGACGCCCCGATCGCGACGCGCGTTTCCACTCCGCCGACAGCGCTTCCCAGAAAAAGCGGCGGGTCTTGATGCCGGTGAGGCCGTCGGTGATCGACTGCTGCTGCAGCTTCTGGAAAACGAATGCATTGTGCAGAGCGGTCGCCAGCAAGTCGGCCAGCGTGTTGAGAATCAAAACATCTTGCGGAGAGAATGCGTTCTCGTTGTTGCTCTCGACGTTGAGCACGCCGAGCAAAGTTTCGCCATAGGTGATGGGAATGCAAAGTATGGCGCGCGCGTCCAGAAGAATCCCGCTCAGATTTCCGGGCAGCGCATTCTGCACCAGGGCGCGCTCGCCAGTGCGGGCCACACGCCCCAGAATGCCCGTCCCGAGCGGGATTCGCCGGCCCATGGCGTGCGCCGTGGCTCCAGCTTCAGCCTTGATCTCAATTTCCTTGGTGCCGTAGTCGAGCAGGCCGATGCCGATATGGTCGAAACTGAAATTCTTCTGGATCTCGCCCACGATCTGCCCCAGCATGTGCACCGGATCGTCGCTGGAAATCGCGGTGCGCGAAATATTGTTCAGGAACGCGAGCTGACGCGAACGGCGCTGCTCTTCGGCGAAGAGCCGGGCATTCTCGACTGCAACCGAGACCTGTCCAGCGGCCGTCACCAGCACGTCGAGGTCGCGCTGCTCGAAAACAAATTCGCGGTCGGGATGCATCGCGACCATTACCCCGACGGGCTTGTTATTCATGAAAATTGGCGCGGCAATCAGGCACTTGGCCGGGCGTTCGGGGACATGCGTGATCCCCAGCCGTGCCCGCGTCTTTTCCAGATCGGAGCGAATGAGCAGCGGCTCGCCGGTTCGAATCACATGCTCGGTGAAGGCGTTGCGCAGTTCGCGGGTGCGTTTCGGCAGGACCCGATTATCCCGCACCTCGAGATCGAAGCGAATTTCTTCGCCTTCCTGAAAAGCGATATAAAAATGCGTCGTATCGAAAATCTGCCCCAGCTCCACCTGAATGGTACGCAGAATTTCATCCTGATCGAGGCGCGAACTGATCGCCTTGCCGATCTCGGTGAGCAGTTCGTATTCCTGCGTGCGGCGATGCGCATCATGACCGACAACGTAGTTTTCCAGCGTAAGTCCAAGCTGCAGGGCGAGGCCCACCATCAGGTGCGGACCGGACGAGCCGAAGGCCTTACGCTCGGCGTGCGGGAACAGGATCACTCCGAAATTGTGTTCGCGAGTTTGCAGCGTCACCGCGGTCAGGTTGCGGACGTCGGCTTCAGTGAGAATCCGTTTGAATTCAGCGAAGGTTCCGGCGCGGCCAACCGGGAAGGGCTCGGTCATGTCCGCGAGATTCTGCACGGTGAGGATTCCGCTCTGGCGATAGGCAAGTTCGCAGATGTAATCGCTGGCGCCGCTGCGCTCAAGGGCATCGAGAAAGCCAGGGGAGAATCCCTGTTGCACCGAGGGCAGAAGTCCGCGCCAGCGTTCGGTGATGCAGAGCGCGGCCCGGCGCGCGGGCAGAGCGCTCATCAGCCGATCGAGCGCGGCCTGCATGCTGGGCACAAGATCGCCGGCGAACAGCAGGCGGCGCGGATCGACGCCCAGGGTCGACAGGGCGAGAGTGTTTTCCTGCACGGCGTTGCGCTGGTTTTCAAACAGCACCATGACCATCGCAATGCCCAGCAACATCTGCGGAACCGGGCCGAACATCCGGCTGGCGTTGCCGAAGGTTTCCATCAACGGACTTTGCCACTGGCCCATCCCCATCAACACGGCCCACAAGGCCAGCGCGACCGCGAGCACCTGAAAGGCCAGCGATCCGCGGCGGTGGCCGTTGAGGTAGAACACGGCCGAACAATAAAGCAGGACCGCAGCCATCCCGATTCCCAACCGAATCGTCGGCTCCAGGTCTGGACGAAAAACGCCGTTTACCATGTGTCCGCGCAACGTCAACCCGGCGAGCGTGATCCCGGCGGCGGCCAGCGCAGCGTCATACCAACGAAATTCATACGAGGCGCGCATCAGGCGCGTGGAGATAAAGAGGCACAATGCCATCGCCACCAGGCAAAGCTCACTGAAGAAAAATACGAACACGGATGGCGAAAGAATATCGAGCGCGTAGTGCAGCGAATAGAACGCCCAGGCCAGTTGCCAGGCGCGAAAATAGGCTTGGCGGCTCTGCTCGTGCAGGTAAGTGAACACGCAGAACAACAGAACCGATACAACACCGGGGATGATGATCGTCGGGATGGCAACACTGTTCATTCGGCCGCCGATGACGCCAGGGCCCATTCCGCGCGCTTGAGTTACGAGGGGAAGTGGTGCACTAATGTTTTCATAACCGAGGATGAGAAAACAACAAGATTCCCGCACATTAGCCCGCTTTAATCCCCAATAGAATCAGCGGCCTGCGCGCCGAATCGTTATGGCGCGCCTGCTTGACGATGCTGGCGGGCGCTCGTAGTATCGAACTTCGGTCTCGAAACTGCGTTGCTGCGGGCGGCGGCAGACGGAATATCATCGTCGGCGTCATCCCGAGCGGAGCCGTCCTTCAGGCGAAGCCAGAGTTTGCCCTGAGCGGAGCCGAAGGGGATCTCGCGCGGATCGCCACTTACCGCCAATATCAAACTGCACCGTCAACAGCGGCTTTGCCTCAATATGTCCGAACCTACAAGCCAAGAACTGCACAGTAAGCCGCGCGTGCGATTTGCGCCCTCGCCTACGGGATTTCTTCACGTCGGCAGCGCGCGCACTTTTATTTTTAACTGGCTTTACGCGCAGCGCAACGGCGGGACGATGATTCTGCGTCTCGACGATACCGACGTCGAGCGCAACACCGACGCGTCCGTTAATTCGATTTTCGAAGGGCTGAAGTGGCTTGGCCTGGGTTGGGACGAGGAGTACAAGCAGTCCGAGCGCCTGGCGCTGCACCGGCAAACGGCCGAAGCCATTTTTGAGAAAGGCCTGGCCTATCGCGACTTCACTCCCGCCCACATCGGCGACAGCGAGCGCTCGGGAGCGCAGGGCACGTGGCTGTTTAATCCCGGCATGCGTGAACTTTCGCCGGAAGAAAGCGATCGCCGCGCCGCGGCCGGCGAGCCGTTCGCCTTGCGATTTCGCGTGCCCAGAGATGGCAGGGTGGTACGTTTCACCGATGCGGTTTATGGCCCACAGGACAAAGCGGGCGCTGACATTGAAGACTTCGCCCTGCTGCGCTCCGACGGCATGCCCACGTATCATCTCGCCTCCTGCGCTGACGACGCCGACCTGCGCATCAGTCACATCATTCGCGGACAGGATCATCTCTCGAACACGTTCAAGCATGTTCTGATCTTCGAAGCCGCCGGCTGCACACCGCCGCAGTTTGCGCATCTGCCACTTCTCGTCGCACCGGATGGAACCAAGCTGTCGAAACGCCGCCATGGTCCGGTGGTGAGCGTGACCACATATCGCGACGCGGGATTTCTGCCCGAAGCGTTCATCAACTTTCTTTGCCTGTTGGGCTGGTCGCCGAAAAACGATCGCGAACAGATGAGCCGTCAGGAACTGGTGGAAGCGTTCTCGCTCGAAGGCATCAACCGCGCCAACGCCGTAGTGAACTTCAAAGAGACTCCCGTTCCGAGCGCTGTCATTCCGAGCGGAGCCACGTCAAGCGGCACAGCCACGTCAAGCACTGTCATCCCGAGCGAAGCGAGGGACCTGGTTGATGCTTCCCACGAAGACACCTTCGACCCCAAAGCGATTTGGCTGAACGCGGAGCACATTCGTGCCCTGGCCATCGAAGACCTCAGCCAACGCCTCTTGCCCGTCGTGCAAAAAGTGCATCCGAATGTCACGCCCGAAAACATGCTCCGGATTACCCCGCTCATCCGAGAGCGGATCAAGTTGCTGCGTGACGTCCTCACGGCTGCCGACTTTTTCTTCGTCGACCAGTTGCCGCCCTACGATCCGGCCGAACTCGTCCCGCAAAAAGGAGACGCGGCCATGGCTCTGAAAGTCTTGCAGAAAGCAGAAGCTGTGCTGCCGAACGTCGAATTCAAACACGACCCGCTGGACCAGGCGCTGCGCGCCGCCGCGCAGGAATTGGGCGTGAAAGCCGGCCAGATGTTTCAGCCGATTCGCGTAGCCGTCTGCGGTCGCAAGAACGCCCCGCCTCTGTTCGAAACGCTGGAAGTGGTGGGGAGAGAAACGACGCTCAGAAGAATCACGCAAGCAATACAAAGTTCACGTGGAAGATAGCCCACGTAGGGGCGGATGCCCCCGTCCGCCCAAAGCGAAGCGAGTAGCGCCGCCTAACCTGCCCGACGCGACCCCGAATCGATCCCAACCCGCCGAACCCCCCAATCGTTGCGCGACCCCGGACGAGGGCGTCCGGGCTCTACTAGATCTGAGCGTCTTGACCGAATGTGCTTTGTAGTATAAAGTATTCTCTATGTTAGACCATGCCGATCCCTTTCTCGCGCCGATTCGCAAGCGCTGGATTCCCCGCGAAATGATTGCGCCGCCCGCACTCGATTCCGGTGAACCGTGCGGGGCGGCGGTCGAGCCCCACTACGCACTGCTGATCAATCCGTTCTATCCCAAGGACGCGAACGCGAGCTTCGGTAAGCACGTGCTCACGCCGACGCTGGCGCTGACCAGTTTCGCGGCCGCCACGCTGGCGCACTGGCGCGTGCAGTACTGGGATGAAAATCTGCTCCACGGTCGCCCACCGATCCGGCCCATGCCGCAGGTAGTCGGCATCACGGTGCATCTAACCTTTGCGAAGCGGGCCTACGAACTGGCCGACCGGTACCGCGCCCGCGGCGCCAAAGTAATTTTCGGCGGCCTGCACGTGCTCTCGTGCCCCGACGAATGCGCTCCGCACGCCGACGCACTCGCGCTCGGCGACGGCGTGCAACTCTGGCCGCGTATTCTGCGCGACATCGAGGCCGGCAAGTTGCAGCCGCGCTACGTCGCTACCTACGAGAATGACTACTGCGACGATCCCGCGCCGCGTCGCTCGATCCTTCCCCGCCGCAGCTTTCTGACAACGACCAGCCTGATCGCCACCCGCGGCTGCCACAATCGATGCGGCTTTTGCTATCTGGCGACCGAGGGCCTGCGGATGCCGTACCGCATGAAGCGCCCCGAACAGATCGCTTCCGAATTTCTAGACAATGGCGAGCCTTACGCCGTTTTTATCGACAACAATCTCGGGTCGCGCCGCGACTATCTGCACGCGCTCTGCGCCGCGCTCCGCCCCCTGAACAAAATCTGGAGCGCGGCCGTCACCATCGACGTGACCGATGATCCCAGCCTTATCCGAGCCATGGCGCTCGCCGGATGCACTGGCGTCTTCATCGGTTTCGAGTCGCTCTCCGACGATAACCTCTCCGACGCGCACAAGAAAACGCCGAAGACCGCCGACTACGCGCGCCGTGTGCGCATGCTGCATGACTACGGAATTCAGGTAAACGGATCGTTCGTTCTTGGCTTCGATCACGACCGCAAAGACGTATTCGTTCGCACTGCCGACTGGATCGAACAAAATCGCCTCGAGTGCGCCACCTTTCACATCCTCACGCCGTATCCCGCGACGCCTCTGTTTCAGCAGATGGAGGCGCAAGGCCGCATCCTGCATCGCAACTGGACACTCTACGACACCGGCCACGCAGTCTTTCAACCGAAACATATGTCTCCGGAAGAACTCGAACAGGGCTATGCGTGGATCTACCAGCGCCTGTTTTCGCGCGGCTCGATCTGGCGCCGGAGGCCGCAACAGTGGCAGGCGGTTCCGCCATATCTCGCCATGTCGTATCTCTACAAACGCTCGAACCGCTTCTGGCACCTGCTGATCAAGCACGATCTGGTCAACCCGGTGTGGAGGCCGCTGGTCGAGATGACACGCTGGCGGCACATACGCTACCGACGGCGGCTGGCGCTGGAGTACAGAGAGACGGTCAGCCGCGCTCCGGGGCAAGTGCTGTCGGCGGGAGTCTGAAGAGTCGCGGTCCGGCCCAGTCACGGTGGAACTCCGCCCAGAAAACTTTCGTGCTGTGGCAGAGACCGGGCAACGCGGCTATCATGTGTTGCCTCGGACGAGGCAAAGCGCATGAAAAACGTACAAACTCCGCGGCCGCTGCGTCGCCACTATTTCGCCACTTGCGCGGTCATTACCGCGTCGTTTTTTCTGATTCCGGCGGCTCTGGTTGGGCAATCCGTCTCTGCGAAATCCCCGGCCGCGAAGTCCCAGAATGCTGCCCCGCCCCAGGATCTAACTAAAGACCCGGCGTTGCTGGCCGAGTTCGGCCAGCTGATCAAGAAGCTGCAGGAAAACTTTCAGGTTCCGCCTCCGCGCAGCCAGAGCCGGCTCCTGCCGCTGCTGCCGGAAGCGACGGTCTTTTATGCCGCGTTTCCCAACTATGGCGACGCCACTCACCAGGCCTGGGCAATTTTTCAACAGGAATTGAAAGTCAGCCCTGTGCTGCGTGGCTGGTGGGAGCGCGGCGACATGGCTACGCAAGGGCCTAAGTTGGAGGACGCGCTGGAGAAGTTCTATCAGCTCTCGCAATACGTGGGAGACGAAGTCGTCATCTCGGGCGCAACGCCAGGTCGCAAGCAGGAGCCGAGCCTGCTGATTGTCGGGGAGGTGCGCAAGCCGGGATTGAAGGATTTCCTGCGGCAGATGGCGAAAGAGTTTGCCGGCAAGTCTCCAGCCTCGGTGCGGATACTCGATGGGCAAGAACTATCGACGGCCAAAGAAAATGACCCGACCTCATCGCCGGGACTCGTGATTCTCGTGCGCTCCGATTTTGTGGCTGCGGCAACCAATGTGGCCACATTGCGCAGTTTCAATGCCCGGCTGGAACACAACGGTCAGGAGTTTGCCTCGACTGCGTTCGGGCAGCGGCTGAGTGAAGGTTACGCAGGCGGAACGACGGCCGTTGGAGGCGTCGACCTGCAGAAGATTCTGAATCAGTTTCTTCCCGCCAGCCCGGATGCTGCGTCGTCCAAATCGAGCCGCTTAACCGCCAGGAACAGGGAACTTCTTCAGCGTTCGGGATTTGGCGACGTGAAGTATTTGATCTGGCAACAGAAGTTTGTGGAAGGCCACGCGGCCAGCCAGATGGAACTGAGCTTCACCGGTCCGCGCCATGGAATCGCATCGTGGCTGGCGGCGCCGGGTCCGATGGACAGCCTGGATTTTGTCTCGCCGAAAGCGGTCATGGCCAGCGGCGTACTGCTGAAAAATCCGGCGGAGATTTTCGACGATATCAAAGACCTGATGACCGCTTCCAATCCCAACGCCCTCGCGAGCCTTGCGATGATGCAGCAGGGATTGAAAGTCGATCTCAGGGAGGATCTGTTCGCCCGCCTCACCGGCGAAATCGGATTCGAGTTAGACAGTTTCGCGAAGCCGCAGCCAACCTGGAAGGTAATACTCCGGGTGCATGATCCGGAGGGCTTGCAGGCGACGCTGACCAAGTTAATGGCAACGGCGCCCCTCGCTGCCCAGCAGGTCGAGGACGAAGGAATCACCTATCACATTCTGCGAAGTCCCTCCGCGCCGAAAACGAGTGAGTTTGCCTACGCATTTGTCGATGGGTATATGGTGATCGCTTCGAGCCGCGCCAAGGTTGCGGAGGCGGTTCGATTGCATCGTGGCGGCGAGTCGCTGGCCAAGTCACAGAAATTTCTGGCCTCGCTGCCGGGTGGAAACCTATCCGAGCTTTCGGGATTGCTCTACGAAGACCCGATGGCGGCGGCGATGATAGGTTTGCGGCAGGCAGCGCCAGAGATGGTGGAGGCATTTTCGCAGGTAGCGGCGGAGAGTACGCCGGTGGTGGTCAGCGCCTATGGCGAAGAAAGCTCGATTCGCGAAGCCAGCCGCAGCGCAGCTTTCGATGCCGGCGGCATGATGGTGGTGGCGGCCATCGCGATTCCGAACCTGCTGCGGGCGAGGATCGCGGCGAATGAATCGTCGGCGGTTGCGACGATCCGCACCGCCAATGTCGCGCAGGTCACGTACTCGGCGATGAATCCGCAGCGCGGTTTTGCCCGCGACTTTGCCTCGCTCGGTCCAGATCCCCACGGTCCGGGTTCGTCATCGCCGGACCACGCCAGCGTGATTGACGCGACCCTGGGCAATGCGAGTTGTACGGCGGGCGCCTGGTGCCAGAAGTCAGGATTCCAGTTCAGCATTCTGACGGCGTGCGGAAAACAACGCTGCGGCGAATATGTCGTGGTCGGTACTCCCGTCAGCAGTAGCACAGGGGGACGCAGTTTTTGTTCGACGTCGGATGGCGTGGTTCGCGTCAAGTCCGGCCCGCCGCTGACCACGCCGGTCAGCGCCTTGGAGTGCAGGACGTGGTCGCCGCTGCAGTAGCTGCGCGAGAGTTGAGGGCGCGAAGCTCAACTGCACCTAGTCCGTGCGTGACGTCGCGCCGGCAAGAGCGAGAACGGCTCCGCCAAACAGCAGCGTGTCAAAGAAGTAGTTCAGCCCCTCCACTTTGACGGCGGTGCTCGGGTCAAGCAGCGATGCGATTAGAACCGGCCCATAGATGAACACGACCAGCAGCACGATCCAGGTGCCAAGATAAGTTGCCGCCATCCGCGTCTTTTTCGCCAGCAGAATGCAGATCCCGGCGACAAAAAGAGTCACTGCCGTCAGATAGCCAATGATCATGCGCCCCGGAATCCATTCAGGCATCAGTTTTTCGAGCGGGATTCCAGGCATTCCCAACGGGTGCAGAAAAGTTTCAAAACCATAAACTATCGCGGCGAACGCGACCAATATCCGGCCCGCAGTAATAAGCCCGCCCCCGCCATGCCCTCGCCTTTGTGCGCGGATCGCAGCCCCGGCGAGGATCAAGCCTCCGCCCCCGAAAGAGGGTTCGCGGAAGAGCAACGTCCAGGCAAAACGGTCCCTTGGGTTGGCGTGAACGCCCGGGATGGTCAACATTGCCGCGATAAGAAACATTGCGACCCCGAACAGCAGCCCGGACCAGCGCACCTGAATTTTTGTGGCGATGCTCAAGGACGCAGACAGCAAGGCAAAGCCGAAAAAGTACGTCCAGAACAAATGCCACGGCATATACGAGGGCACCATCGGCATGAGGGATTTTGCGTCCGAAAGATGCAGCGCGCCGAAGGCGGCCAGGGGGAGCGCAAAACACAAATTGCCGAGGGCGACGACCTTGTCGAGTCCGCCGGCCTCCGCGAGATCGGTCCTCGACGCCCACAGCCCGATCAGCAAGATAATGATCGCGGCGGCAGACATGGAAACCGGAACGCGGGAGATCTCGAGAAATGCGGCCAGAATGATTGGGGGCATAAGGATGCCGCGCTTAAGGTCGCGGTGGCAGCGTGTAACTGGTAGCACACCACGCTGACCACCTTCAAGGTGAAGGATTGGGGCGGTGTCTATGCTGAGGGTGCCCCATGTCTCGCGGTTTTTGCGAGACGTGGGAATCTCCGGCCTATACATTTCGGTGCTTTGCGAGCTTTCAGCTAATGGGTGCGACTCCGCCGCCGATAATGACCCCAGAGCTGGACGGGCTGACGTGCAACCCCGAGCGGAATTTGCGCTCGGGGGTTTGCTTTAGGAACACAGTCCGGCCGGTCGGGCGATTATGTTGCCCGCGCACCAATCCACAACGCACAGATTGTTCTTCCTGCAGAGGGCCAGAAGACTCTGCTCTGCATCCGCTTCCTTAGAGAAGCGATCAAGCCCGAGATCGATAATGATTCCCTCGGACTGACGGCCGTATAGAAAGGCGGACGGGCTCAGACGACAGGCGAATCCGCCTTTTACGAGCTGCCCGGGTTGCGGAGTCCCGATTACGCCGATGATGAGTGGCTGGATCGGACCGTGTGAAATGGAATCGATCATGCGATAAGGAACGCGGTTGGGATACAAGCCGTCAGGTCGTTCCTTTCTCACGTGAACACTCCTGAACCCGGCGCCTGTCCAATTGGTGCGCTTGAAGGCTTCCAGCTGGGCTATCTCACAGTCCACTTGAGGCACAGCCGCAGCTGAGATGAACTCGACCTGTCTCCAATCGTCTTCGTGAAGGCGGAACCCATAGGCGCCCCTGTTATTTATGTTTGGAATCGTCCCTGGGGATGCATCACAGATTGTGGGCAGCGAGAAGAGGATCGGGCCTTCGGGAAGCGGCATCAACCCCTCCCGCCCTGCTTCTTCTCCACTTTCGCCCAGGTATCCTTCAGTGCGACAGTGCGGTTGAAGACCGGCTTGCCGGGCTTTGAGTCGGGGTCGGCGCAGAAATATCCCAGGCGTTCGAACTGATAGCGGCTGCCTGCAGAGGCGTTGGCCAGCGACGGCTCCAGTTTCGCATCGGTGATCACTTCCAGCGAGTTCGGATTCAGGTTCGACAGAAAGTCCTGGCCTTCTTCCACATCGGCAGGATTTTCCTTGGTGAACAGGTTTTCGTATATGCGCACTTCGGCATCAACCGCATGCGCGGCTGAGACCCAGTGGATGGTCGACTTCACTTTTCGTCCGTCGGGTGAGTTGCCGCCGCGCGAAGCTGGATCGTAGGTGCAATGTACTTCAATTACTTCGCCTTTTTCGTTCTTAACGACACTCTTCGCGGTGATGAAGTAGCCATAACGCAGCCGCACTTCGCGCCCCGGCGTGAGCCGGAAATATTTGGGCGGCGGCACTTCGCGGAAGTCGTCCTGCTCGATGCAGAGCACGCGCGAAAACGGAATCTTGCGCATGCCCGCGCCCTCATCTTCCGGATTATTGGTCGCGTCCATCTCCTCGACTTGATTCTCGGGATAATTGTCGATTACGACTTTCAGTGGACGCAGCACGGCCATCACGCGTGGCGAGCGCTTGTTTAGGTCCTCGCGCACGAAGTGTTCGAGCATCGCCAACTCGACGCTGCCGTTGGTGCGTGAGACGCCGGCGGCCGAAACGAAGTTGCGGATCGCTTCCGGCGTGTAGCCGCGGCGGCGCAGTCCGCTCAGCGTCGGCATGCGCGGATCGTCCCAGCCGTTGACGTGGCCCTGCTCCACCAGTTGGCGCAGCAGGCGCTTCGACATGATCGTGTAGGTCAGGCTGAGGCGGTCGAACTCGATCTGCTGCGAGGGGAAAATCCCCAGCTGCTCGATGAACCAGTTGTAAAGCGGCTGGTGATCGGCGAATTCGAGCGAGCACATCGAATAAGTAATTTTTTCGAGCGAATCGCTCTGCCCATGCGCGAAGTCGTACATCGGATAAATGCACCACTTATTTCCGGTGCGGTGATGCTCGGCGTGCAGAATGCGGTACATCACCGGATCGCGCATATTCAGATTCGGCGAACTCATGTCGATCTTGGCGCGCAGCACCCGCGAACCGTCGGGAAATTCCCCGGCCTTCATGCGCTCGAACAGATCAAGGTTCTCTTCCACCGGACGATTGCGAAACGGACTGTCCTTGCCCGGCTCGGTCAGCGTGCCGCGATGCTTGCGAATTTCTTCGGCCGATAAATCGTCGACATAGGCCTTGCCTGCTTTGATCAGCTTCACCGCCCACTCGTAGAGCTGGCCGAAATAGTCTGACGCGTAGTGGAGTGCATCCCAGTCGTAGCCGAGCCACTTCACGTCGGCCATGATGGAGTCGACGTACTCGGTATCTTCTTTCTCAGGATTGGTGTCGTCGAAGCGCAGGTTCGTCTTGCCGTCGAATTCGGCGGCGAGCCCGAAGTCGAGGCAGATGGCTTTGGCATGGCCGATGTGCAGATAGCCGTTGGGCTCGGGAGGAAAGCGCATCTGCACCCGGCCGTTGAACTTGTTGGTCTTGAGGTCGTCGAGAATAATGTCGCGAATAAAGTTTGACGGACGAGGCTCGGGCACAGAGTGCTCTCCCGTTTCGGCCTCGGCGGACGGCGTTTTCATACTCTGATCTTATCGCAAAGAAAACGCGAGAGCGTGCAGCGGTGAAGTTTGGCTTTCGCATTAGGCCGGTTGAGAGGGAGATCCTTCGCTACGCCTGAAAAACGGCTACGCTCAGGATGACAAAGTGTAGAGGCCAAGCTGCACCACTACGCGGCAGCGCGAGGGGCCTTTACCGCAAGATCAGAGACACGATCCCACGCGGGGTTGAGGGCCGCTTTCGCAGATACCGCAGCAAGGCCCAGATTTGTATGATCGCGGCAATGCAGACTCCCAGCCAGGTACAGGCCACGCTGACCAGCAGCGAAACATTCACAATGGCCACGACTTTGATGTACTTGGCCGAATCGCGCACTGCATCTTGCACGACCACGAATGGAAAGGCGCTGGGCGCTCTGGTGATGGCCTGGATCATGTAGTGCAGCAGGATCAACATGAGGACGGACTGCACGAGCTGGCTCAGAAGCGGAAACCATGCCCACTGCGGCCGCGCCAGGGTGATGCCCGACCTCACCAGCGCAACCACGCTGAGCAAAACAAACGGCAGGTAGAACTGATGCAGAAGTGGCCCTGCCTTCAGAAACGCCGCGGCCGGACCGAGAATCAGAAACGGGTATGTCGGCACAAGCAGCAGCCAGACCAGGCCGAAGATGTTGAACCCGAAATCGCAGGCTGCCTTCAGCCGCGAGGGCTTGCTCTCGTCCTTGCGCACCGGCGGCAGCTTGAGCGGGTCCCACTTGATCTCGGTTCCGAGCTGAGTATTCGTGCGCTCGATGATGGCAAAAACCAGCGTGATGATTCCCGCGGCGATGAACAGGCCGGACCATAGCTGACCGATTGTGCTGGCCGCAGCCAGTCCCCAATTGCCGCCAGAGTTGGCCACGTTTGCCGGGCCGACGATGAAGAGGAAGACTGGAACCAGAATCCAGAGCAGCACCATCTTCAGCACAAATAGGTAAATCGGAAACAGCGCCGGCCCAATCAAGTGCCGCTGCGGTCCCAGCCGCCCAGCCACCATCATTGGACTGCCGCAGCGCTTCAGGATCGCCGCCGTCTCGGTCTTGTCGAGCGGATGGCCGAGTTCGGCTTCCTTGTCTTCGATCTGGGAGCGCAGATCTTCGCCGAGTTCGGCGATCAGGTCCCCCTGGCCGCCGTCTCTGGGCAGCCAGAAGCGGACGGCTTGCAGGTAGCGATCGATCAGTTCGGCGGATTGCTGGCTGGTTGGCTTGCTCATAATGATGTCTCTTGGAGAATTTTGTTCAGCGATGTGTTGATGCGTTGCCATTCCTCCAGCAATTGCTGGAGGATCGCTTCCCCCTCGGCAGAGAGCCGGTAAAAGCGTTTGTTGCGCTTGTCCTGTTCGCGCCACTCGCTGGCCAGCAGGCCCTGCGTTTCAAGCCGGCGCAGCAGCGGATAAAGCGTACCTTCATCGATCTCCAGCCCGTCATCGGCCAGCGCCTTGCGCAGCGTATAGCCGTATTGCTCGGTTCGGAGCTGGGCCAGGACGGCAACGATCAGGCATCCGCGACGAAGCTCCAACCTAAGGTTTTCAAAGACTTCCGAGCCATTAGTACCGTTAGTCATATAGTATGCGATATACACTATGTAGCACACAGTATAAATTGTCAAGTACTTTCTTACGGATCTTCAAAGGTCGAGAATTTTGCTGGCAATCGAGCAAATCAAAAGACTTTAACCGCCGAGTACGCAGAGAAAAAGCCGCGGAGAAATTCAAACTGAGGCTCTACCAGGACTTCAATTCGTGGACGAAAGAAGCGGTCTGGCTAAGAGCTGACAGCTGACAGCTGAAGGCTTCTAATTATGCACGTGAGGGCTTTGTGCCGGATTGTGGCTGGGCCCCGGCGGTTCCTTCACGACTTTCACTTCAAAACTCACCGGCAGGGTCTTCGGAGGGAAGCACTGCGCGTTGTCGCAGGCCTGAAAGCGGAGTACGCCGTGCATGACATACTTTCCCGGAACCACCGAGTGCAGCGGATGCACGGCTACAGAAACGGTGAAGTCCCCGTTGTAAACGTTCAGCATCTCGTCGGGCGAGAAAGGAAAGCTCATATCCGTGCCCGCCGGATAGTCGATCTTGCCCAGAACGATGTCGGTGGGCACATCCATCTTCAGCGTCGTGGGAATCAGGAACTCCGACTTCGGGGTGTTTGAGTTGATGTGAAAGCCGTGGGCCACGCGAAAATTCAAGTCGACCATGGTCTGGGTTGTGCGCGGAGCTGTGACCAGCGGCACTGGAGCCACAGTGACCGAAGGCCCCGCCCCGGTCTGCGCCAATGCCGTGCCCGCCGAGAGCGCAAGCACAACCGCCAACCTCGACTTGAATGCGCGTGAAATCATCTTAAGAATAAGAAGAATAGTAGGCCCCTGCCGGTCGACTTCCTATTGTCAGTTCTGAGGCTGCGCCGGTGCGGTTGCAGCGGACGCGACCGGATTCGCAGACGGCCGCGCACTCAGCGCCTTCCGGATCGAATCCTCGATATCGGCTTTGCCCCTCAGTCCAATAATCTTGTCCACAATCTTGCCGTCGCGACTGATAAAAAAGCTCTCAGGCAGGGCCGGCACGCCGCCGTACTCGTCTCCCACCGCCTCTTTGCCGAGCAGCACTGGATAGTTCACGCCCATCTCCTTGGCGAACTTGGCGATCTCATCTTTGCCCGAATCGTCCATCGCCACGCCCACAATTTGCAGTCCCTGCGCGCCGTATTCATTCTGCAGCTCGACGAACCAGGGCATTTCAATCTTGCACGGGCCGCACCAGGTCGCCCAGAAATTCAGCAGGACGGCCTTGCCGCGCAGGTCGGAAAGCTTCACATTCTTGCCGTCGAGCGACTCCAGAGTGAAATCCGGGGCGGTTTTTGCACTGGCGAGCGATCGTCCGCCGGCAGTGCGCCGGGCCTGATGAAAGCCGAAATAAAGCATCCCGGAGATGACCACCGCGAGAACCACCAGAACCAGCGGGTTCCGGCCGCGCCGCTCAGCCAGCGGCGGAACAGGTTGCGGAACTGGCGATGGTACTGACGTTCCGAAATCGCTCACAGACATGATTCAACCCTCCCAAACGGCGCAACCTACATGCTACAACGCAAAGCGGTTCAGAAACGACAACCAGCTTGAAATCAGCGTAAAGCGCCCGATCACCAGCAGAATCCCCAGCGCGATCAGCAACCCGCCCGAGGCCACTTCGAGCGCGTGCATGTGCGAGCGGAAGCGGCTGTAGAACTTCAGGAAGCGCTCCATCAGCAGCGACGTCAACAGAAACGGCACCGCCAGTCCCAGAGAATAAACGCCCAGCAGCAGGATTCCCTTCACCAGCGTGTCCTGCTCGCTGGCGATGGCAAGAATCGCCGACAGAATCGGCCCAAGACACGGAGTCCAGCCGAAGGCAAAGGCGAAACCAATAACGAAAGCTCCAATCGGAGTGCTGCTGCCCTTCACGCCGTGCAGGCGCGCGTCGGTATAAAGGGCCTTGATCTTGAAAATACCCGTCAGATGCAGCCCAAACAGAATGATGAGCACGCCCGCGATCCGGGCCAGCGTGTGTTTGTAAACTCCCAGAACCTGGCCAACCTCGGTCGCCGCCGCGCCCAGCGCGATAAAAACCACGCTGAAGCCGAGGATGAATCCGATCGAATTCACCATCACCCGCCGCATCAGCTGGCCCTGCGGCGCCTTCAGTTCCTCCAGGCCAACTCCGGAGATGAGCGAAAGATATCCCGGCACCAGCGGCAGCACGCAGGGGGACAAAAACGAAATCAGGCCGGCGAAAAAGGCCGCGGGAACGGTGGCGTCGGTCATCGGCTTTTATTGTACCTGCTGGCCGGACTCATGCAGATTTGACGCGCGAGAAAGGAGTAAGTTGCAGGCGTCGCAGGTTAGATAGGGGGGTGATTCGAATTTCTCGGAGAACTCAGCGGCTTTTCCTCCGCGCTCTCTGCGGTCAAGAGCTGTTGCTCTTGCAGTTTGTCATCCCGAGCAAAGCGAGGGACCTTGGTTTCTGCTGGCGGCGATCGATGCGGACGGCTAGAACCCAGGTCCCTCGCTTCGCTCGGGATGACACCTTCAAATCGACAGACTCTAAATCAACAGACTTTAACTCAGTGCGAATGTGCGGGCTGGCTCAACTCCGCAGGCGGATCGGCGGAGGGTGTCTGCCCCGATTGCAGAAGTTTGCGGAACACCCCCGTGGGCAGGACCGCATAGAGCACCGCGCGCGAGTCTTCCTGGCGTACCTGCAGGCTGTCCAGAAGCGCCTTCAGGTCCGGATCGTTGCCCGGCGACCCCACCGAAGTCTCCGCGCCACGGAACATCGCGAGATAAGTAGTGAGCTTGTCGGTGACGCTGCGTGCATCCTCGTCGTTGCCGGCCCAAGCCTCCGCCCGCACGTGCAGGGCACCGGTGCGCAGCGGCAAATGCAGCGGGTTGTAGCTGGCGGAGATCACGATGTCGGCGGGCTTGTCGAAGACGCTGCTCCATCCGCGAAATTCGGGCGAGGAGGGATCCACGTGCCCGACCATCCAGATTGGACTGGCCAGTTGCACCCGCTTGTAATAGCGGCGGAGCAGGGCCGGGCCCCCAAACGGCGACGCCAGCCGCCGCGAGCGGTCGACCATGCCGCGAATTACCGCCGGATCGTCGTGATTCGAAGCCGCGACCATGTCTACGCTGAGAATGGCGAGGCGGAAGACTCGTCCCTGGACCGGAATCGAGAAGATATCGACCGAGTTGTAATTCTCGACCGCCTTCGCCGTTTGCCTAAGATAGGCGGCGAGGCGCCCTCCATCAAACTTTCCCACGAACACTTCCGAGAAACGCGGCTCCGGCGCGGGGCCGCCGCTGCCGCCACCTGGCCAGCCCGCCGGATAATGAATGGCAAAGGCCACGGCGTCGAGGTCGCGTTCAAATTCGATGCCTGTTTCCTGAATGAACCGTTCGTACTCCGGATCGTGCGAAACGGCGGGTAGAGGGCTTGCGCTCAACTTGCGGACCCAGCCGAAATTGGCATAGAGAAAGGCGTCGGCGCCCGGCAAGAGGCGAGCTGCTTCCGGTGGCGCGTGCTTTCGGAGTTGGACGGTCAGTGTGATCGCCGCGGCCACGATGACTACCGCCAACGCGATGGGAAGGATGGGTCTAATTCGCATGAAATGCGGTCAGATGTGGAATGATAGCACTGCCAAGGCTTGGCCCCTGGCAGCAGGGTGAACCCGCTGCAACGGATCATCAGTTATGAAGCGATTCGATCTCGGCGCTGTTTCCAGATTCGTATGCGCGGCAAGCATTATTCTTTTCTCGGTGGCGTCGTTGCAGGCTGCCGATCCTGCCCTTGCCGACCTTGTCCTGACAGGCGCGACTGTCTATCCCTCGCCGGAAGCTGCGGCAATCCCCGATGCCAGCATTGTTGTCCACGGCGGCCACATCGTTGCCGTCGGGCCCCGCGCGTCGGTCAGAATTCCCAAGGGTGCTGAGATTCTCGACTGCACCGGCAAGTTCGTCGTCGCCGGGTTCTGGAATAGTCACGTCCACATTTTGACGCCTGTCCTGCTCCACGGGCGTGATTCGAGCGTGAAAGACTTGAACGACGAGCTTGATCGCATATTCAACCGCTGGGGTTTCACCACGGTCTTCGACATCGCCTCGGTGCTCGACAATACCCTGGCTCTGCGAGGCCGGATCGACAGCGGCGAGCTTCGTGGCCCACGCATTCTGACCGTCGGCGAACCGATCTGGACGCGTGAACCGATCTACGTCCGTGATTTTCTGAACGCGAACCACATCTCCATACCGCGCACTGAAACGCCAGAACAGGCGGTCGCCCTGGTGCGCGACCATGCCGCGAAGGGTGGGAACGGCATTAAGTTGTTTACCGGCTCCCTTCAGGCGGGCGGGAAGATCGAACCGCTGCCTCTTCCGGTCGCTCGGGCTGCGGTCATCGAGGCACGCCGCCACAGCTTGCCCGTGTTCACGCATCCGCAGAATCCGGAAGGTGTGAACATTGCCATCGAGAGTGGAGTCGATATCCTCGCGCACACGGTTCCCGATTCGCCTCCATGGGACGCGGCGTTCGTCGCCCGCCTCAAGAAAGCGAATTTGGCGTTGATTCCCACCCTTACGCTCTTCGACGTCGAGGCCCGCAAAGGTGACGCTTCCGACCAGGAGCGCGACGCCTGGATCGCGAAGATGGTCGCCGAACTCCGCGCTTATTCGCGGGCCGGAGGAGAAATCCTGTTCGGCACCGATATCGGCTACATCGATCACTACGATACCGCCGAGGAATTCACGCTGATGTCGCGGGCCGGGATGACTTTTCCGCAGATTCTGGCTTCGCTGACCACCAATCCCGCGCACCGCTTTGGGTATGGGGATCGTACCGGAAGCGTAGTCGCGGGGTTGGATGCGGATCTAGTAGTTTTGACGGAAGATCCAGCGAAGGGTGCGGCTGCTTTTTCCAAAGTTCAGCTCACCATTCGTCACGGGAAGGTCACCTATTCAGCTGGAAACTGAAGCACACCCATCTCTCGGTTGCGCCCTTTCTCACCCTTGTGGTAACTTAATAAATTGTCCCGGACATCTGGTAGGGATCAGAGGGATAAGTTTGCGCGACGGCGCGTCTTTCCCCCGAATTGCTGGCGTAGCTCAGTCGGTAGAGCATCGGTTTTGTAAACCGAGGGTCGGGGGTTCGAATCCCTTCGCCAGCTCCAGAGAACGAATTAACGAAGCGATATCGGTAGCAGGCGGCGGTAGCGGCGCAACAGGTTTTTCCAACGCACTCCATTCACAGCTTTTCCGGCGTGTAGTGGTCTTCGCGGGGCGGTTTTGCGCGAGCCTTGGTTTCCCTGTGTTGCGAAAGTCAGAATTGCAGAAGCTTGCTTGGCAAGTCTCGTTCAGCAGGCTTTTTGCAGATGAAGTGTGACTTGGTCGGCAGGCTCCCGTGAACGTTTTCCGGCCGCCTGCGGAGTTGGTCTGCTGGAGAAAGCGCGAGGGCCGCATCGCCCGAAGAGTTTGCACAGGTGGGTGAGTGGTTAAAGCCAACAGACTGTAAATCTGTCCCTCCTAGCGAGGTACGAAGGTTCGAATCCTTCCCTGTGCACCATATTGGTTTTGAACTGAGCTGGATTCACTTGAATCGCCTGTCCATTGCGCTGGTCTGCTACGCCGTGTTGGCAGCATTGACGTGGACAACTATTAGCGACTCGCGGGTGCGAGGCGTCACGCTGGCGATTCTGGCGATGTTCGCCGTAAAAAGCTGGGTGCGGCGCAAGGAAGTCATGCATCCGCCCAGCGAGAGCGAGCCGGATTAGGGTTTGACTGAAAGCTGATGGGTGAAAGCCGACAGCTGGTTTGAGCCGATGTAGCTCAGTTGGTAGAGCACTCCCTTGGTAAGGGAGAGGTCACCAGTTCAATCCTGGTCATCGGCTCCAGAGATTCTGAGTTGCGAACATGCATGCGATAACGGGTTCGTGGCTGCTCGTGAAGTGGATGGGCATTGCGGTGAGCGCAGCCTATCTGGCATTGATTTCATTTGTGCTGATCCGGTTTTACCGTGATATATCGCGATTGCGGGCTGGCTTGATATTGCCAATCATACTTGGCAATTTCGTTTGGATTAGTTTGCCGTCGATTTTCGAGAATGTTGTTTTTACGCGAGTTTGTTTTGTTGTCGCGCATCTCGTTTTCATCGGCGGAATTATTGTTCTGGTGAGAGGGCTGGTTCAGGAGAATCACCAGAGTTTGTTAAAAGCTGAAAGCTGACGGCTGATAGCTGAGAGCTTGGTGTTAAGCGGGAGTAACTCAGTGGTAGAGTCACAGCCTTCCAAGCTGTTGGTCGCGGGTTCGATTCCCGTCTCCCGCTCCAGAATTTGATTCACGCGCGAAGCGCCCGGGGATGACGTTGGTATTCGAACAGGCGACAATCAAGGTTCAGAAGACGGAAGAGTTTGCCAGGCTGCAAGCCCCGGTCGAGCAGGCGTTCCTTCCTGAGAAGGTTGAGCGCTTCCTGAAGCAGCTGGACCGCAAGGGAGTTCGGGTTCGGGATTTCGACGGGGTGCTGGCGCAGCGGGTGCTCGAAGGTTTCGCCGATCCGGGACTGAATGCGAAGCAGGTATATGAGTCGCTGCCGGTGTCCGATCAGGCGTTGATGCGCGAGTTCTATTTGTCGAAGCTGGAAACGGTAGAGCAGGCGCTGCGGCACAAGTTCAAGAAGCTGTATCAGTATTACTGAGTGGCGGCGAAAGAAGTTGCATAGGTCCTTCGCGGCGAAGAGTGCCGCTCGGGATGACAAGCTCAGGATGACAAACTGAAACAAGCTTAGACAGTAACGGTTTGAGCTAGAAGCTAAGAGCTAGGAGCTAAGAGCTGAGTTATGGCGAAAGAGAAATTTGATCGTAATAAGCCGCACTGCAATGTGGGAACGATTGGTCACATCGATCATGGCAAGACCACGTTGACGGCGGCCATCACGAAAGTATTGTCCAAGCACAATCCGAAGATTCAGTTCCGGTCGTTTGACTCGATCGACAACGCGCCGGAAGAAAAGGCGCGTGGGATCACGATCGCGACGGCGCACGTCGAGTATGAGACGGCGAACCGTCACTATGCACACGTCGATTGCCCGGGCCACGCCGACTACATCAAGAACATGATCACGGGCGCGGCGCAGATGGATGGCGCGATCTTAGTTGTGGCTGCGACCGATGGTCCGATGCCGCAGACGCGCGAGCACGTGCTTTTGGCGCGGCAGGTTGGCGTGCCTTACATCGTAGTCGCGCTGAACAAGTGCGATGCGGTGGACGATCCTGAGTTGCTCGACCTAGTTGAACTGGAAGTGCGCGAACTGCTGAAGTCGTACAAGTTTCCGGGCGACGATGTGCCGGTGATTCGGCTGTCGGCGCTGGGCGCGCTGAACGGCGAAGCCAAGTGGGAGAAGCAGATTGACGCGCTGATGGAGGCGGTCGACAAGAGCGTGCCGCAACCGGCGCGCGAACTTGACAAGCCGTTCCTGATGCCGATTGAAGATATTTTTTCGATTCAGGGACGCGGCACGGTGGTCACCGGGCGCATCGAGCGCGGCAAGGTGAAGGTCGGCGAAGAAGTGGAAATCGTCGGCTTCCGCGACACACGCAAGACGGTGGTGACCGGCGTCGAAATGTTCAAGAAGCAGCTCGACGAAGGCATGGCGGGAGACAACGCCGGACTTCTTCTCCGCGGCATCGCGAAAGAAGATGTCGAGCGCGGCATGGTCTTGGCGAAGGGCGGGTCGATTACTCCGCACACGAAGTTCAAGGCCGAGGTTTACGTCCTGACCAAAGAAGAAGGTGGGCGGCACACGCCATTCTTCAAGGGATACCGTCCGCAGTTTTATCTGCGCACGACCGACGTAACGGGCGTGGCGGAACTTCCTGCCGGCACCGAGATGGTGATGCCGGGAGACAACGTCAGCCTGGTGATTGAACTGATCACGCCGGTGGCGATGGAAAAGGGCCTGCGGTTTGCCATCCGCGAAGGCGGGCATACGGTCGGCGCCGGAACGATCGCGGAGATTGTGCAGTAAGGGAAGGCAGAAGTTAGAAGGAAGAAGGCAGAAGTAAAACCGAACAACTTCTGCATTCTGAATTCTCACTTCTGACTTCGCAACACAGGTTTGAGCTGAAACCGAGGAGCTGTTGAGATGCCCCGAGAAATAGTGACATTACAGTGCGGTGATTGCAAAGAGCGGAACTATTCGACGACCAAGAACCGCAAAACGACGACCGAGCGGCTGGAGTTCAAGAAGTTCTGCCGCCGTTGCCGCAAGCACACGCCGCACAAGGAAGTGAAATAGTCGCGAGTTGTGCGCCCCGCGTCGCGAGGAAATTCTCGGGACCAGGGACTCAGGACTCGGGACCAAGTACAGGGGCGTAAGCTCAACGGTTAAACTGCCGGTCTCCAAAACCGGACTTGGGGGTTCGAATCCCTCCGCCCCTGCCAGAGTTTTGCGGGTCGCGAGAGATGTAGGAGCGGGAATGGCAGTCGAGACAAAGAAAATGGCGAATTTAGCGGCGGCGGGTGGCAACTTCGGCGACCAGATCAAATCCTGGCCAGACCGTATCAGGTCTTTCTACAACGACGTGCGCAGCGAGATGCGCAAGGTAACTGCGCCTTCGTGGAAGGAAGTGCAGGGCACGACCATCGTCGTGGTCATCACCGTTTTTATTTTCGGGCTGTACTTCGCCGTGATCGATTACGTCATTCAGCACGGCATCACGTATCTGTTCAACTATTTCAAGGCGCACTGATTTGAATACGCGCCGGCGAAGGTTCGGCGCGAGAGTGGTCCGCAAGACCGGTCCACCAGAAAAGAAGCACCCTATATGCTGGACGAAGAAAAAAACGAAGCAGCTGCAGGCGGAGAAGGCGCAGAGCACTCTCCCGCCGCGGAAGGATCCACCGCGACCGCCGAGGCGCCGAAAAATCCGAACATGAAGTGGTACATCATCCACTCCTATTCGGGCTTTGAGCGCAAGGTGAAGGAGTCGCTCGAATCGCGCGTCATCGCCTTCGGGCTGCAGGACAAGATCGGCAAAGTGCTGATCCCCACCGAGTCGGTCACCGAGGTGCGCGGCGGCAAGAAGTACACCTCCGAGCGCATGTTCTATCCCGGCTACGTGCTGGTCGAAATGGACATGGACGATCACGTCTGGCATGTAGTCAAGTCCACGCCGCGCGTCACCGGATTTGTCGGCACCGGCCAGCAGCCCACGCCGCTATCCGAAGAAGAAGTGCAGCACATTGTTTACAAAGTGGCCGACAGCCGCGAGAAGCCGAAGCTCAAGGTCAAGTTCGAGAAGAACGAGTCGGTACGCATCACCGAAGGCCCCTTCGCCAGCTTCACCGGCGTAGTCGACGAAGTGAACGAAGATCGCGAAACGTTGAAAGTAATGGTCACAATTTTCGGCCGCTCCACCCCGGTAGAACTGGAATTCAATCAGGTGGAGAAAGTAGCCTGACCCTGTGTACCTCTGTGCCCTCTGTGGTTAAAAGAGGCTGATACCAC
>Ga0074044_10000325_pt1 | contig 47692 bp, 51 predicted proteins | sample BogForMeECP23OM1_FD_94443 | JGI IMG/M metagenome (GOLD analysis project Ga0074044, IMG submission 94443) | Bog forest soil microbial communities from Calvert Island, British Columbia, Canada - Bog Forest MetaG ECP23OM1 | ecosystem: Environmental > Terrestrial > Soil > Wetlands ...
CACCGTGCGCATCGAGTCGAGCAGCAGGAGACCTGGATGAACCTCAATCTGAGTGGGCATCACCTCGAGATCACGCCCGCGATCCGCGACTACGTGACCGTAAAGCTGGTGCGTCTGACCCGGCACTTCGACCATGTAATCGACGTCAACGTCGTGCTTTCGGTCGACAAGCTCAGGCAGCAAGTAACGGCTAATCTGCATGTGCGCGGCAAGGACATTCACGCGGAGTGCGTCGAGCCGGACATGTACGCCGCCATTGATGCGCTCGCAGACAAGCTCGATCGCCAGGTTCTCAAGCACAAGGAGAAACGCAACGGTCATCGCCACGATATGACGCCGGTGAAACGGGTCGCCGCACCCGTGGTACGCCGGAAAAAGCCTCTGAAGTAGCGTATGATCCGCGCCACCTTGCCGGCGGGCCGCGTCTGACCCGACCGCCCGTCGCTGTGTTCTTCGGGCCCGGACCGACTCTTGAACCAGATCGCGCAACTGCTCCCTGAATCAAACATATTGCTCGACCTCGAGGCGACGAGCAAGAAGCGGCTGTTCGAGCAGGTCGGTCAGCTTTTCGAGGACCAGGCGCAGATTGCGCGTGCGGTCGTATTCGACAGCCTGTTTGCGCGCGAAAAGCTGGGATCGACCGGTCTCGGCCAGGGTATTGCGATCCCGCATGGCCGGATTAAGGGGCTGACCCGCTCCCTGGGCGCTTTTGTGCGGCCACGTCAGCCAATCCCCTTCGATGCGCCCGACGGCAAGCCGGTGGGACAGATCTTCGTGCTGCTCGTGCCGGAACACGCGACCGAAGAGCATCTTCAGCTCTTGTCGGAGCTCGCCGAGATGTTCAGCGAACGCGGGTTTCGTGACCAGCTTGCAGCCGCCGCCGATGCCGGCAGCCTGCATCGCCTGTTCTGCAACTGGGAGTCTGCGTCGTGAGCGAAGGCGGCGCAATGCGGCACGTGAGCATCGACCAGCTGTACGCGGAGAATCAACAACGCCTGGGGCTCAGCTGGCTTGTCGGGCGGCAGGGCGGCAATCGCGTCCTGACGGGTGAAACGGCGCTCAGGCCGACTATCGGCCAGGTCGGTCACATGAACTTCATCCATCCGTTCCGCGTACAGATCATCGGCGCCGCGGAGGCAGCCTATCTCCGCGGCCTGCCGGAAGATGCGCTTCAGAGCTCGATCGGCAGGCTGTTCACGACCGAGCTCGCGGCCATCATCGTGGCTAACGGCGAGGACGTTCCCGCGCATCTGCTCGACGAGTGCGACCGGCACCACATTGCCCTGATGACTTCGCCGCAGCCCTCTCCGCACATCGTGGACCTCATCCGCCTCTACTTGTCGCGGGTTCTCGCCGAATCGACGACGCTGCATGGCGTGTTCCTCGACGTGCTCGAAATGGGCGTGCTGATCACCGGGGCTTCGGCGATCGGCAAGAGCGAACTGGCCCTGGAGCTAATCTCCCGCGGTAACGGGCTGGTCGCCGACGACATCGTCGAACTGTTCCGCATCTCACCGGACACGATCGAAGGGCGTTGCCCGCCGATACTCAAGGATTTCCTGGAGGTGCGTGGCATCGGTGTGCTCAACATCCGCACCATATTCGGGGAGACGGCGGTGCGTCCGCGAAAGCTGCTCAAGCTGATGGTCAACCTCGAAGATCACAGCAACGAGCAGTTCTCCGAGCTCGACCGGCTGCAGGTCGATGCCACATACCAGGAGATTCTCGGCGTACCGATCCGGAAAGTTACAATTCCGGTCGCGGCCGGCCGCAATCTCGCGGTGCTGGTCGAGGCGGCGGTGCGCAATTTCGTGCTCAACCAGCGCGGTATCGACAGCACTAAAGAGCTGATAGAAAGGCAGCAGAAGCTGATGGAAGATGGGGGCTGAGACTGCGGCCTGGCGATGGACCTTCTGTTGATTGGCGGTGTTTCCGGCTCGGGCAAGAGCGTCGCGCTCGCGGCGCTCGAGGACAGCGGCTATTACGCGGTATCGAATCTGCCGTTGACCCAGCTGGCCGGCCTGCTCGCGTACCTCAAGACTGCCCGCATCGGCCGTGTCGCGGTCGCGCTCGATGCTAAGGCCGGCTCCCGGCTTGCCGGGCTGCCCGATGCCCTCGAAGCCGCCCGCGCCGAAGGCTGGGCCGTGCGCTTCCTGTACCTCGACGCGAAGACCGAGACACTGGTCAAGCGCTTTTCCGAGACGCGCCGACGGCACCCGTTTTCCGGGGACGACCGCACGCTTACCGAAGCCATCGAATTTGAGCGCGGCCTGTTCGCCGACGTGCGTGGGCGCGGCTACAGTGTGGACACCAGCGAGCAGTCGGCCGCCGCGCTTCGCTCCTGGATCAAGGACTTTATCAGCGTCGACCCGTCCAAGCTGACGCTGCTATTTCAATCCTTTGGATACAAGCATGGCGTGCCGCTCGATGCCGACCTGGTGTTCGATGTGCGCTGCCTCCCGAATCCCCATTACGAACCGGCGCTGGCCACGCTCGACGGTCGCGCCCCCGCGGTCGTGGCCTATCTTGAGAGCCAGCCCGAGGTCGAGCGCATGTATGGCGACATTTTCCATTTCGTGGCGAGCTGGCTGCCCGATTATGCGCGCGACAACCGCAACTACCTGACGGTCGCGATCGGCTGCACCGGGGGACAGCATCGGTCGGTGTATCTGGCCGAGCGGCTGGCCAGGGCATTTGCGGGCCGCTACCAGGTATTGACCCGGCACCGGGAGCTCGCCGGGTAGCGGCACCTTCGAGCATCAGTCTGCGCTATCCCGCGCTGCGCTACAATGAACCAATGACCTTCGCGCGCACCATCACGGTCGCCTTTACCGGTGCTTCGGGCCTGCAGTACGGCCTGCGTCTGCTCGAGCACCTCCTGGCAACCGAGATACGCATCTACCTCGTCTATTCGCCGGCCGCGCAGGTCGTCGCACGCCAGGAACTGGAGCTGACGCTGCCCACCCAGCCGCACGCGGCGGCGGCCTTCTTCGCCGAACGCTATCGCGCGCGGCCTGGACAGCTAACAGTATTCGGCCGCGAGGATTGGCTCTCGCCTATTGCCTCGGGATCGAGCCCCGCCGACGCGATGGCGATTTGCCCTTGCAGCATGGGTACGGTGGGCGCCCTCGCCTCCGGGTTGGCCGACAATCTGATTGAACGCGCCGCCGACGTGATGCTTAAGGAACGCAGGCCGCTGGTGCTGGTCCCGCGCGAGACGCCCCTATCGGCAATCCACCTCGAAAACCTCCTCAAGCTCGCGCGCGCCGGCGCAGTGATCCTTCCGCCCGCGCCTGGGTTCTATGGTCGCCCGGAGACTATAGCCGACCTCGTCGATTTCGTCGTCGCCCGCGTACTCGATCAGCTGGGGGTCGCGCACACGCTGGGGCCGCGTTGGGGCGGCATGCGTATCGCCCCGCCCACGGTCGAGCGCACTTAGCCTCCTCCATGATTCCGTTCCTGCGCGGCGCGTCGTCGCGGGAGCCGCGTGCGCTGCCGCTGTTTCCCTTGAAGACCGTGCTTTTTCCGGGCGGCGTGCTGCCGATCAAGGTCTTTGAACAGCGCTACATTGCAATGACCAAGTCCTGCCTCAAGGACAACAAGCCCTTCGGCGTCTGCCTGCTCACGCACGGCGAAGAAGTCCCAACTTCGGAACGGGCGGTGGCAGGGCTCGAGTTCGCTGCGATCGGCACGCTGGCGCGCATCACGTCCTGGGACATGCCTACGCTCGGCATTCTGCATCTGCGAACCGAAGGCGAGACACGGTTCCAGGTGCAGGCGCACAGCGTTGCCGATGACAGCCTCGTCGTCGGCCGGGTGACCGATCTTGCGCCCGAACCCGCGGTCGGGCTGCCGAAGGAGTTCGGCCGCCTGGCGGCTTTACTCGACCTGCTGATCAGCCGCGTCGGCAAGGAGAATTTTCCGGCAGAGCACGCACTCAGCGACGCGTCGTGGGTCGGCTATCGCCTCGCCGAAGTTCTACCGTTGCCGCTACCGATCAAGCAGAGCATGCTCGAGATTAACGATAGCGAAGTGCGACTCACCGTGCTGGCGCAATTCCTGACGCAGCAGGGGTTGATCTAGTCGCGGGCGTTACGTCGTCCGCGCCGGGCGCGGCTGTCCCGTGTCGGTCTGGTCGCGGCGCGTATAATCGCATCACCTAAATCGCACGCGCACGTCCCATGGCCGGCCACAGCAAGTGGGCGAACATCAAGCACCGCAAAGCGGCAACCGACGCCAAGCGCGGCAAGATATTCAGCCGCCTCATCCGCGAAATCACCGTCGCCTCGAAGCTGGGAGGCGGAGACGCGTCGAGCAATCCCCGACTGCGGCTTGCCGTCGACAAGGCAATGGAGAACAACATGCCCAAGGACACCATTGAGCGCGCGGCCAAACGCGGTGCCGGGGCGCAAGAAGGTGTTGATTACGAAGAGATCCGCTACGAGGGTTACGGGATCAATGGGGCGGCGGTGATTGTCGACTGCCTGTCGGACAATCGCACGCGAACCGTCGCCGATGTCCGGCATGCGTTCGCCAAGCATGGTGGCAACCTGGGCACGGACGGTTCGGTCGCTTTTCTGTTCAAGCATTGCGGCCAGATCGTCTTTGCACCCGGAACGGACGAGGACCGGCTGATGGAGGCGGCACTCGACGCCGGCGCCGAAGACATCGTGAATCATGATGATGGCTCGATCGAGGTGGTGACGGCGCCGCATGACCTGGTTGCGGTGAAGTCGGCGCTCGGCAAAGCAGGCTTCAAGCCCGAGTTCGCGGAAGTGACAATGAAGCCGATGAGCGAGGTCGTCGTCAACGGTGACGACGCTGCGCGCATGCAGAAGCTGCTGGACGCACTCGAGGCGCTTGACGACGTCCAGAACGTGTATACGACTGCGGTCGTCGAAGAGGCCTAGCCGCATTGACCCTTCTCGCTGCGCGACGCATCCTCGGAATCGACCCCGGCCTCCGGATTACCGGGTTTGGTCTGATCGTCTCCTCCGGCGGCCGCTTGCGCTATGTTGCCAGCGGCTGCATCCGCAACACCGGCGGCGAACTGCCGGAGCGCCTGAACACGATACTGCGTGATATCGGGAGCGTGATCGTCGAGCACCAGCCAACCGAGGTCGCGGTCGAAAAAGTGTTTGTCAACGTAAATCCGCATTCGACGCTGCTGCTGGGCCAGGCGCGCGGCGCGGCAATCTCCGCGGCGGTGCTCGCCGACCTGCCGGTTGCCGAATATACGGCGCTGCAGATCAAGCAGGCGGTCGTCGGACACGGCAAGGCAGCCAAGGAGCAGGTGCAGGAAATGGTGCGGCGGCTCCTTGCGCTGTCCTTCGCGCCCTCGGCGGACGCCGCCGATGCGCTTGCCTGCGCCATCTGTCACGCCCATGGCGGAGACGGTCTCCAGGGTCTGCGGCGCAAGGGGTACCGCATGCGTCGCGGGCGGATTGTCTAGCCGTGCGCAGCGCAGCGTCGGGTCGGCAGTCGCGGCCTGGCGGAAAGTTTCGGGTTCAAGGGGCCAGGGGACCATGCGATAATGTTGCTTCGTCGCCCGCCTTGCGCTCATGATCGGCCGCCTATCTGGAACACTCGTCGAGAAGAACCCGCCGCAAATCCTGCTCGACGTGCAGGGCGTCGCGTATGAAGTCGACGTGCCGATGAGCACCTTCTACAATCTACCGGGCCTCGGCGAGCGGGTTACGTTGTTCACTCATCTCGTCGTACGCGAAGACGCGCATCTGCTGTTCGGTTTCGGTTCGGAAGCCGAGCGACGCGCCTTTCGACAGCTGATCCGGATCAGCGGCATAGGAGCGCGGACTGCATTGTCGGTACTTTCCGGGTTGTCCGTGGCCGAACTGGCGCAGGCGGTGACCATGCAGGACTCTGGGCTGCTCACCAGGATTCCAGGTATCGGCAAGAAGACGGCGGAGCGGCTGCTGTTGGAGCTTAAGGACAAGCTCGGTGTCGAGGCCGCCTCCGCGATCGGAGTTCACCGTGCCCCGCCAGTCGCTGCCGACGTGCTGCATGCGCTGATCGCGCTGGGCTACAGCGACAAGGAGGCGGTGCACGCGGTCAAGCAGCTGCCCGATGGCGTCGCGGTCGCCGACGGCATCAGGCAAGCGCTGAAGGTCCTCGCCAAGTCGTGATGCGGTCACCCAGATGATCGAAACCGAGCGCCTGATTGCCGCGGCACCCACCAGTCCGCAGGAGGAAGTGCTGGAACGCACGCTGCGACCGCGCGCCCTCGAAGAGTACGTCGGCCAGGAAAAGATTCGCGGCCAGCTTTCAATCTTCATCGAGGCGGCCAGGAAGCGCAAGGAGGCTCTCGATCACGTGCTTCTGTTCGGGCCGCCCGGCCTCGGCAAGACGACGCTGTCGCACATCATCGCGCACGAGCTCGGGGTGAACCTGCGCCAGACCTCGGGGCCGGTGCTCGAGCGCGCCGGCGACCTGGCGGCCCTGCTCACCAATCTCGAACCGCACGACGTGCTGTTCATCGACGAGATCCACCGCCTGCCGCCGGTGGTCGAGGAAATCCTCTACCCGGCGCTCGAGGATTACCAGATCGACATCATGATTGGCGAGGGGCCGCGGCGCGCTCGGTGAAGCTCGACCTGCCGGCCTTTACCCTGGTTGGTGCGACGACTCGTGCTGGAATGCTGACCAATCCCCTGCGTGACCGCTTCGGCATAGTCGCCCGGCTCGAGTTCTACACGCCCGAAGAGCTCACCCGCATCGTTGTGCGGTCGGCTCGGCTGCTCGAAATCGTGCTCGAGCCCGACGGCGCCCTCGAGATCGCGCGCCGGTCGCGTGGCACGCCCCGCGTTGCCAACCGCTTGCTGCGCCGCGTGCGCGATTATGCCGAAGTGCGCGCGGGAGGCCGCATCACGCGCGAAGTCGCCGACGCCGCGCTATCGATGCTCGACGTCGACGCGTCGGGGCTCGACGTTATGGATCGCAAGCTGCTGCGCTGCGTCCTCGACAAGTTTGGCGGCGGACCGGTCGGAATCGACAACCTCTCGGCGGCAATCGGGGAGGAGCGCGATACGATCGAGGACGTGCTCGAGCCGTTTCTGATCCAGCAGGGGTTCCTGCAACGCACCAACCGCGGCCGAATCGCGACCGCATTATCGTTTCACCACTTCGGGCTCGTTCCGCCCGCGGCGGCGGGCGAACTTTTCCGGGAATGACCGTCGTCGAGCCCTTTCGCTGGCCGGTGCGCGTTTACTATGAGGATACCGACGCCGGCGGGGTCGTTTATTACGCCAATTACCTGAAATTCCTCGAGCGCGCCCGCACCGAATGGCTGGCGTCGCTCGGCTTCACGTTGACCGCCCTGCAACGCGACCACCGCGCTCTCTTCGTCGTCCATCGGCTGGACATTGTCTACCGTCAGCCGGCGCGCCTGTACGATGCGCTTGAGATCACCCTGGAATTGGCGACGCTGGGCCGCAGCCGCCTCGCCGCCGTACAGGATGTTCTTCGCGGCGACGAGCAACTGGTCGACGCGCGGGTGACGCTCGCCTGCCTCGATCCGGTGAACTGGCGACCGACGCGAATTCCCGCGCCGGTTTCCGCCAAGATCGACTCTTGGAAAGGCCATTAGCTTGAACCTCCATCCCGACCTGTCTTTCGTGGCGATGGTGATGCACGCCAGCGTCGTAGTGCAAGCCGTCATGGCACTGCTGCTTCTGGCCTCGCTTTGGTCATGGTGGCAGATCTTTCTCAAGCTGTTCGCGCTCAAGCGCGCTGCGCGCGACACCGACCGCTTCGAAGACGACTTCTGGAAAGGCGGCGACTTGAATGAGTTGTTCCAGCGCGCGACCCAGAACCGGGGAGGGGCGCTGGAGCGCATCTTCTCTTCCGGTTTCCGCGAGTATGCCAAGCACCGCCGCCAGGGCAGCTCCTCGGCGGCGACGATGGACAGCGCCCGGCGGGCAATGCGCGCGTCCTACCAGCGCGAAATCGATGTGCTCGAATCCAACCTCTCCGGCTTGGCGACGGTCGGCTCGGTTTCGCCTTACGTTGGCCTGTTCGGTACCGTGTGGGGAATCATGAACGCGTTCCGCGGCTTGCAGAACGTGAGTCAGGCGACACTGGCCCAAGTGGCTCCGGGCATCGCCGAGGCGCTGATCGCCACGGCAATCGGCCTCTTCGCCGCAATTCCGGCGGTCATTGCTTACAACCGTTACACCCACGATGTCGATCGACTTGCAACCCGCTTCGAGTCGTTCATCGAGGAATTCTCGAATATTCTCCAGCGCCAGGCATAGCCGATGCGCCGCCCGCGCAAATCCATCAACCAGATCAATGTCGTGCCGTATATCGACGTGATGCTGGTACTGCTGGTGATCTTCATGATCACCGCGCCTCTGATCAACCCGGGCGTCATTGAGCTGCCGAGTGTCGGAAGCCAGCTGGCCGTACCTGTCGCGCCGCTGGAAATCTCGCTGCGCAACGATCAGTCATTGTGGCTGCGCGAAGGAGCAAGCTCGCCGGTGCGGGTCTCGCCAGAGGAGCTGGTCACGCGCATTCATGACCACCAGGCAAGGAACCCGGATCAGGCCGTCGTGATCGCAGCCGATCGCGCCGTGCGCTATGAGGACGTCGTGCGCATTCTCGACCTCTTGCAGCAGAAGGGTGTGCGCAAGGTTGGACTGCTGCTGCGCCCGCAATCGGGCTGATGGCCAATGCCCCCGCCGAGTGCGCGCTCCAACCAGTCGGCAGCCAAATGGATCGCCGCGATCCTTGCCATCACGGTTCACGTCGCGTTCGTATTGTTTCTGGTGTTCAGTGTCACGTGGCAGAACCGGAAACCCGAACCGGTGACCGTGGATCTCTACGCGCCCGCCGCGGTGGCGAAGGTCGAAGCGGCAAAGCCGGCCCCGGAGCCGCCCACACCCGAGCCCCCCAAGCCCGAGCCCCCCAAGCCCGAACCACCCAAGCCCGAGCCGCCCAAGCCTCCTATCGAGGCCCCGAAGCCGCCGCCTGCCGAGCAGCCCAAGCCGGACATCGGACTTAAGGAAAAGCAGGAGCGTTTGAAGAAGGAACAGGCAGAGCGCGAGCGCGAAAAGGAAAAACAGGACGCAGAGAAGAAGCTGCAGGAAAAGCGCCTTGCTGAGGCCCGCGACCGCCAGGCACGCGAGGCCCAGGCGTTGCAGGCGCAAGCCGAGCGTGAGCGCCAGGTCGAGCAGAAGGCCGCAGCGGACGCAGCGCGGGCCAAGGCGGACGCCGATTACATCCGCCGCATCCAGGCCAAGATCCGGGGCAATGTGGTTGTTCCGCCCGACATGCAGGGCGATCCGGAGGCCGTATTCGACGTCGTCCAGTTGCCCACTGGCGAGATCATCGACGTACAGCTCAGCAAGTCGAGCGGAGTACGCGCTTACGATGAAGCCGTGCAGCGCGCCATCATCAAGTCCTCGCCGCTGCCACGGCCCGACTCCCCGGACATGTTTCGCAGGGACTTGACGCTCAAGTTCCGTCCCCTCGATTGAGAGCGAGTGAAGCGAACTCAGCTTTCGCGCGGCGCCTTCTCGACGATCTGAATGGTCGCCCAGCACCAATCGGGCCGCTGCTCGACCAGGTGCCGCATGGCCACCGTATAGACCGAATTGGTCGTCGTGAGGATCACGTTGCGGCCTTCGACATATTCGGATGTCGGAATAATGAGCGTCTTCATCGCCAGCGGCTTGTCGGGACGCGAAGGCGGCGGCAGGTAAAGGCCTTCGAAGCGTTCGCCCATCGTCGACAGATCCACCCCGTCGATGACATAGCCCATGTCTTCGCTTGGTCGGCGCTTCGCCGCCAGCGTCACCGGCACCATGCGCTCGGCGATGATATTGACTCCGGCCTCGACCTCCTCGTTGGAAACCTTGTTGAGGCGCCGCACGACGCCAAGCAACCATGCGTCAACATCCGATTGGCGTACGGCGACCAGCGCTCCGAGCGTAAGGCTCTGGCCGATACCACCGGTGGCGGCGATGCGCAAACCGGCCACGCTGCGGTCCTTGACCTCCCACATCGGATCGCTCCACGACGACAAACTCGCAGCGAGCGAGTCGTCCTCGACCAGAGCCTTGCGGCGCACGCGCGGCGCACCCGCGACCGGGAAGACCTCGATCTGCTCGGTGGCACCGCTGTCGCTCACGCTCTCGCCCCGGGACTTCGCCGCCAGGTCCTGACAGATGCGCGACAGTCCGATGCGCACGCGGGCCGAGATCGCGACTGAGACCCGCGGGTCGCGGCGCAGATCGGAAAGGACCGACGGCGAGAGCGCAGGCTGGATCTTACGCAGCACCGCCAGCCGCTGCTGGTTGATCGCCGCAATCGGCCCCTGATCGGTGGCCTCGGCGTCGCGCAGCGCCGCCACCGCCCGCTCCATGGCCTCGGCCAGCGGTGTGGTGTCCACATAGCGCAGCACCGACCCGCGATCATTGCCATCGCGCCGGACGAGCCCGGAGCGGCCCGCCAGATCGATGAAGAAACCTTCGACCGACTTCGGAATCTGCTCCAGCGCGAGGCGGCGACTCCAAGCGCGCAGTTGCGAGCTGGCCCAGTCCACCTCGGCCGCTCCCAGATTGCCCGTATTGAGCTGGTGCACGAGCAGGACGTACAGATACTCCTGCTCGACAGACCACAGCTGTGCGCCGCCACCTGCCGCAGGCAGCGCCATCGCCTGTCGATCGCAGGCCAATTCGCACGATCGTAGGTAGATCTGGTGCAACTCCATCCACTTCGCGGGAATCCATCGCTCGTACTTGAACACCCGCAACTTGGCGTCGGTACCGTGGAAGTGCACCAGGCGCACGAACAGCAGCGGCAGGGCCGACTTCCAGCGCGCATTGACCACCTGCGACAACGCCGCCTCGAGGGCCGTCTGATAGGCGAGCGTGAACGCCTGGCTCATCTCCCAGAGCGCCTGCCAGATACGGTCGGCGAGCTTGGGCGAGCTTTCAACGTTCTCGATGTACTGCTTGATGAGCTGGCGCCGGTCGGCGCCGAGCGCGGCATCGACGAATTCGATCGCGGCGACGCGGTTCAGGTCGACCGCGTACTGGCCCTTGCGCATCGCCTCGAGCGCACGGAGGACGTGCTGCTGCCGCCCGATGACGTCAAGCGCCGGCAGCTGTCGCAGCCAAGCTGCGGCGCTCTTGGCGCTCTGCAGCGGATCGGCAGCTTCCTTGGCCTGGGGAGGCAGAAAACCGAGCATCGCTTTCATAGGCTACTGCCGGGCGGCGAACTGGAGCCGGTTGCTCCGGCCCCGGAAAATATCAATGGCAAATCGCTCGGTCGCGACGGCGCGCCAACTCAAGGTGGCGGATCAGCGATTTATAGCCCATAATCGTCAGCGACGCAAAATCTGCAAGAAACCGCCGCAAAACGCGCAGTTTACGACAATGTCCTTGTAAAACCGCGATCCCTGCCAGGATCGCTTTCCTGCGGAGCCCGCGCCATGATGTCATCTCTCCTCGTCCGCCGCTGCACTACCATGCCGTCGTCGCTCGCGATAATGTTCCTGGCGTGCTCGGCAATTTCCGTTGCGCAAACCCCAGAAACCGCGCCAGCCTTACCCCAAAGCAAGATGGATGCCAAGATGACGCAACTGCAAAAAACCGATACCACGGTCGGCACCGGTGCCGAGGCTGTCGCCGGGAAAATCATAGTTGTTCACTACACTGGATGGCTCTATGACCCTGCTGCACCCGACAAAAAGGGCCGCAAATTCGACTCCTCGCTCGATCGGCATTCTCCATTCAGTTTTCCCTTGGGCGGTCACCAGGTGATCCGCGGCTGGGATGAGGGCGTCGTCGGGATGCGCGTCGGGGGCAAGCGGGAACTGGTCATCCCGTCGGAGATGGCCTACGGCAGCCGCGGTGCGGGCGGCGGACTCATTCCGCCAAACGCGACGCTGGTGTTCGACATCGAGTTGCTCGACGTCAAGGACAACTAGAGGCGCCTGCCAGGCTCCGGGAGACCGCCACTTCCGGTCTGCGGCTCACCCCTCACTGTCGTAAACAGAAGGGCGACCTCGGGGACACCACGGGCGCGTTCACGGCGTTGTCTACCCATCGGCGTCGCTGCCCCGCCCTCGGTGTCGCCTCGAACGGCCGGCGCCAGGGTCACCAGTATGTCTCCAGGGTGAAATGGCCCGGTTCGCGCCGCCGATGGCGTCGCATGCCACGCTGCTCGAGCACCGCTTGCGTGTCGCGCACCATGTCAGGGTTGCCGCAGAGCATCGCATGCGCGTTTTCAGCCGTCAGCGGCACGCCGGCCCAGGCCTCGAGTCGCCCGTCGTGAATTGCCTCGGGGATGCGCCCCGACAACACGCCCTTGTGCACCTCACGGCTGACGAAAGGCACGAAGCTAAAGCGGCCGGGTCGGCTCGCCGCGAGGCTGGCTATCAGGTCGCCATACGACAGATCGGCAGCGTGACGCACCGCGTGTACCAGCACCACGCGGTCGAACTTGTCCCACGGCTCCTCGGTACGCAAGATCGACAAATAGGGGCCCAGCCCCGTCCCCGTCGCCAGACACCACAAGGCAGCCGCATCGGGCAACTCGGCAACGCAGAAGAAGCCGTTGGCCCGGTCAAGCAGCCACACGGAATCGTCGCGGTCGAGTACGGCGAGACGCGGCGAGAGCGGCCCCTGTGGGAGCACGTTGAAATAAAACTCGTGCGGGTGACCGTCCGGCGGGTTGACGAACGAATAGGGGCGTCCCAGCATCGGCTCCTTCGATCCGGGAGGTGCGGGGAGCGCAAGCCGCGCGAACTGGCCCGCAACGAACGTTAGGGCGGGTGCCGCCACCTGCAGGGATAGCAGGCGGTCGGTCCACTGCTTCTTTTCCACCACCTTGCCCTCGATCCATTTGCTCATCGCCAGATGCGTCCACGCGGTACCATTCCGGTCATTATGCCAGCCTCCAAATCAGCCCTTGTCTTGGGAGAGCGCGTCTACCTGCGCCGGCCGCGCATGGCCGACGCGGAGGTGTATTGCGCCGCGGTGCGGGCGAGCCGGACGATTCATCGGCTCTGGACTCGTCCGCCCGCCACCCCGGGAGAGTTCGCCGAGATGCTTGCCCGCAGCCGCCAACCGGCATCGAAGACGCTGTTCGCTTGCCGGAGCGAGGACGATGCACTGGTAGGCGTTTTCGATCTGTCGCAAATCTTCGGCGGCATCATGCAGAGCGCCTACCTGGGCTACTATGCGCTCGCGCCCTACGCGCGCCAGGGCTACATGCGTGACGGCCTGGAGCTGATGCTGCGCTACGCGTTCCGCACCCTGCGGCTGCATCGCGTCGAATCAAACATCCAGCCCGCGAACAAGCGCTCGATCGCGCTGGTGCGCCGTGCCGGCTTTGTGCGCGAAGGCTATTCGCGCCGTTACCTCAAGATTGCCGGACGGTGGCGCGACCACGAACGCTGGGCGCTGCTCGTCGAAGACTGGCGTGCACGGCGCGCGCGCCGGCAATGACGGAGCGAGCCAACAAGGCTTGGTTGGCGGTGGTCCTTGCCGGCGGCTGCGCGGTCGACGGCCATCGTCTTGACGCGCCCCGAGGCGCCGCCGGCCTCGAGCTCACATCCTATGCCGTGCAGGAGGAATGCATCGCTCTCGACCGGGGTGAACGCTTCGACTTCTATTTCGTCAGTTCGGCGCCGATTGCATTCAACATTCACTATCGTGACGCCAACGCTGTGATCATGCCCATCACCGTTGACAACGCCACCCGCGACTCGGGCGTGTTCGTCGCCGATCATAAGGACGTCTACTGCCTCACGTGGAAGGCGGGTATCGAGCCGACGATTCTCGAATACCAGCTGCGGCCGCTGCCGCACTGATGCGCGTTGCCTCAGAGTTCCTGGTACGAGTAGGTACGGCCGTGCTCAACCTCGCCAAGCACGAGCCTGTCGACAATCTTCGCCGCCACGATATCGGGCGGGGCCAGCCGGCCCTGGCTATGAAACTCCCGGAACATGTCGACACAAGGCAGCGACTCGCGCGGTCGGGTGCGCATGAATTGCTGCATGTCGGTGTCGATAATTCCGGGGCGCACAGCGACGGCCCGGAAGCCTGGCGCCGTCTGTTCGACCGCCAGCGCCCGGGTCAGCATCTCGAGGCCGGCCTTGGCCGCGCAGTACAGACTCTCTCCCGGCAATGCCGTTTGCGCAGCACCGGAAGATACATTGATGATGCGCCGCGCCTGTCCTGGATCGGCGAAGATGCGGCAAAAAAGGTTGGTGAGGGCCACGACTGCCGCGAGATTCACCGCCAATGACGCCACCACGTCGGGGGCGGCAAGCGTGCCTAAGGTTCCGACCGGGCCGGCGGTCGCGGCGTTATTGAGCAGGCAAACCGATGTCGGCTTGATTGCCGCGAGAGCGCGGATATCCGGTGCCAGCGTATCGTCAAGGCGCGCCGGATCAGCGAGATCGAAGCGCGCGAAGCGATAGCGTTCGCCCATCAGCGCCGCGCTGGACGTCCGGCCGACGCCGAGAACGGTGAACCCGCGCCCGAGCAGCGCCGCGGCCAGCGACGCGCCAAGGCCACGCGAGACGCCGGTGACTATCGCCGCATGCATAGTTTCTCCGCCTACCTCGCCGACCGCCACTCAGCGGTGCGTTCCAAGGGACAGACCTATCAGGACGATGACGATGACCGCAGCCACGAGCAGGGTCACCTTGATCCAGCTCTTGGGGTATTCACCCTGGGCCGCGCCGGTGAAACCGTTCATGACGGCCTGGAAGCCCTTCGCACCGTAACTGTAAGTGAGCAGCCATATCGGCGCGAGAATATGCTTGAACGTCTGCCCCGAATAAGTAGCCCGCACGTCGAGGTTGCGATAGGTATCGCCCGCAATCTGCGCGGCACACATCTGGCGAAGCTTCGCATCCATCGCGTCGCGCGCGGCCCTGGCGGCGGCGACGAGATCGATCTGATATCGCTCGACGACCCAGCCGGCGACGTAGCCAGCATCGTAAGGTTTGAGCTCCTTGGTTGGAAACGGCTCGATTCCGCGCACCAGCGCCGGGTGCACGCCGACCGACGCGCAGACCAGATCGTCATCGAAGAAGTGGGAAAGCTCTCCAGCGGCAGGCTCCCAGCGCACCTGCTGGACCTGGCGCGTCTGGATGCGGCCGCCGCCGTCAGTGTAGGTCTCGGTGGTGTAAAAGTAATGACCGGCTTCGGCGGTCCAGGTGGCATGGACTTGGGCGTCGAAGGTCCAGTACGGAAGATAGACGCCCTTGACGGTGTCGGTCAGGGCGCGGCGCTTTAGCGCGTTGGGCGCAAGCCACAGCTTGCCGTACCAGGCGCGAATGCCGTCGCGGGCCTGGTCCTCCGAAATCCTGAAGGGAAGCAGGCTCTCCGGCCGGAATGACGCCTTGGTCTGGTCGTAGGGCACGAGCTGCGCGGAGCCGCAAAACTCGCATCGCTGCGCCTGGCGCGCGGGGTCGAGCACCGAGATGGCCTGGCAACTCTGACATTTCACGTAGCGCTTTTCGACCTGCCAGCCGCGGGCGTCGTCGCCGACACCCCGCAGGGCAGCGACAAGGTCGTGTTCGACGATTTTGCCGGTGTCGGCGTCGAGCTTCGCCGGCGAGGTCGTGCCGCAGAATGGGCAGACAAGCGCCTGCTTGGCGGGGCTCCATACCGCCTCGGCGCCGCAAGCCGGGCAGGAGAATTTTTGCTGCGCGAGCGTTTCGCCGGAAGTATCCACGGTCAGAGCGCGGAGTAACCCACAACCCGCCACTTGCCGTCGGCCTCGCGCTCCAGCGTTATCGTCTCATGGTCCTCGGTCCGGTTGGCAAAGTTCGTCTCGAAGACGACCAGCGCGTAATCGCCCTCCGGCACCCCTGGAAATGTCTTCTTGAACGTGGTCTTGAGGGCGGTGCGACTGAGCACCGCGCCGAGCGGGGCGCGTTCCTTCTTGAGCGAGTCGGCCCATGCGGCTACGGGCAGCGCGGCCTGGAATTTCTCGCTCGCCGCGTCCCAACTCGCCTGCGCGTCGCCGCGATCAGCCAGCGCCAGCCAGTCGCGTGCCGCAGCCTGCGCGGACGTCGCCCTGGGGTCCTGGGCGAAGGCGGTGGCGAGCCACACCAAGCACAATGCGGCAGCCGCCTGCCGCGCCGGCCATGAGATGGTCCGCTTCATTGCCGCATCAGGAATGCAGGAACTGATCGACCGCAGCCTTGGTAATCCGCCACTGGCTGCCGATCTTCTTGCCCTTGAGGTCGCCGGATTCGAGGCTGGCCGTGACGTCCGCTTCACCCACACCGAGCATCTGCGCGACTTGCGCCGGCGTCAACAGGTCGGGCGGGGCCATCTGGCCCGCAAGGCTCGCCGCCGCGCCCGGGGCCTGAATCCCAGGCGTGGCCTGGCTGCCAAGGACGCCCCCGGGCTGGTTCATCATCTGCTGGGCCATCGCCATGCCCGCGGCCAGTTGCGCGCCCATGCCGCCGACCCCGCCGCCGTCGCTTTTCTCCAGACCCTGTGCCATCTGAAACTTCACGTAGTCGTTGAGGTTGCCCACCGCAGCCATGCTCGAACGCTTGTCGATGGCCTGCTCGACCTCCGGCGGAACAGACACGTTCTCGACAACGAAGCTGGTCACTTGAAGCCCGTACTTCGACGTCGTTTGCGGATTGATCAGCGGCAGCAGCGCTTCGCCCAACTCGGCGTAGCGCGCCGCGACGTCGAGCGCTGGCACCTTCGCCTGCGCAAGCGCTTCGGAAAAGACGCTGACGATGCGCGAGCGCATGGTGTCGTTGAATTCATCCAGCCTAAAATGATCATCGGTACCTGCCACTTCCTTCAGGAAGAGCTTGGGATCCACGATCTTGAAATCGTAGATTCCGAAAGCGCGCAGGCGCACCACGCCGAAATCCTGGTCGCGCATCATCACCGGATTTGCCGTGCCCCACTTGTTCCCGGTGAACAGCCGCGTGACGACGTAATAGACGTCCGCCTTGAACGGGCTTTCGAACCCGTACTTCCAGCCTTTCAGATCCGAAAGTACGGGGATGTTGTCGGTGGTAAGCGTGTATTTGCCCGGGCCGAACGTGTCGCCAAACTGTCCGAGATAGACGAATTGCGCGATTTGTGACTCCCGCACGATCAACTGCGCGCCGCGCTTGATCTCCTTGTCCTCGTCGGGGAAACGATACGACAGCGTATCGCGCGAATCATCGGTCCATTCGATGATGTCGATGAACTGCCTGCTGATGAAGTCGAGAATGGCCATGGAGCCCTTTGCGATGGTGTCGTCGCTTACTTCTTGGCGGCAAGCTTCTTCGCTTCCGCCTCGCCCCGGTTGATCTCGCTTTCGAGCTGCGCCAGAGGGATGGCGCCGGGAAGCACCGTACCGTCGGCAAAAACCAGGGTCGGAGTCGCCGTGACCCGCATGCGCTCCCCGAGGCGAACGGTCTCCTGGATCGGCGTCGCGCATTCGCCCTTGTTATTCGGCAGCGCACCGGTCTCGAAGTATTCGTCCCATGCCTTGGCCCGGTCGGGGGCGCACCAGATCAGCGTCGACTTGCGCGCCGCGTCGGGATGCAACTGATCAAGCGGATAGAGAAACGTGTAGATCGTCACGTCGTCCAGCTGCTTTATCTCGCCTTCGAGGCGCTTGCAGTAAGGGCAGTCGGCGTCCGCGAAAATGGCAAACTTGCGCGTTCCGCTGCCCTTGACTCGTTTGAAGGCAAGGTCGAGCGGCAACGTTTCCCAGGAAACGTGATTGAGCTGGCGCAATCGCGCATCGGTGAGATTTTGCTTGGTGTTTGCGTCGTATATCGAACCGACGACGACGAAGGTCACGTTGGGATCGGTATAGACCATGCGGTCGTCGAACCGTGCCTCGTAGAGTCCGAAAAAGGGTGACTTGGCGACGTTGCTGACCGTCGCCCCGGGGAATTTCTGTTCCAGCAGCGCCTGGACCGTGGTCGCTTCTTTGGCGTTTGCGTCGCTGGCGGCAGGTTTGGCAGCCGGCTGCGCCGGCACGGGCGCCGCCAGCGCAAGGCAGAGTGCTGCCGCAGCAGGGAGAAGTAGTGCCGTTCGCATCGAAGGCTCCAGCAGGGGACTGGCCGTCAGTTTAACGCAGCGCCGGTTGTGCCAGTAGCCGCCGGACCGGAGCGAACGCCGCGACCAGATTCATTCCGCGGTTGCGCAGCGCCGCGAGTGGCGGCACAGCGAACAAGCGTACCAGACCATCGGTCACCATCTGCATCGAAAGTACTGCCAGCGCGCGCTTGCGGGCGAAGCGCTCGAGCAGGATCGCCGCCCCGGCGTCGTCGACCGGCCCGCGCGATTTGAGCACCGCGGCCAGCATGGCGGCGTCGCCAAGCCCGAGGTTGACGCCCTGCCCGGCCAGCGGATGCACAACGTGTGCGGCGTCGCCGACCAGCGCCAGCCGGGGGCCAACTGGCGAATCGAGTTTCAGAAACGACAACGGGAACGCGGCAGGCTTTGATATCAGCGCCAACGCGCCCAGTGCTTCGCCGCCTGCCGCGGCGACCCGCTGCGCCAGCGCGGCCGCATCCAGCGCGAGCAGCTCCTGGGCAAGCGCGTCCGGCGCGGACCACACCATGGACACCCTTCGTCCCGGCAGCGGCAACCAGGCGAGCACACCCCGGCCCTCGACAAACCACTGGAACGCGCGTCCCCGATGGGCGTGTGCGGCGCCGAAATTTGCGACCACGGCGGTTTGTCCGTAAGGCCGCGGCTCGCGCGCAATTCCGGCCTCGCGGCGCGCCCAGGAACGCACGCCGTCGGCGCCGACGATGAGACGAGCCGATAGGCGACGGCCGTCGGCGAGCTCGACGAGGGCGCCGTCGACCCGCCAGGCAATCGCCGTCGGATCGCACGGGGCGAGCACAGCAACCTTGGCGCAGGTGCGCACCGCCTCGACCAGCGTGGCGCAGAGTTCGCGGTTTTCGACGATCCAGGCCAAGGCCCGTTCGCCCAAGTCGTATGCGGAAAAAACAATCGCTCCGCCTCGGTCGCCATGAACGTCCATCATCTCAATCGCCGCAAGGCGCTCCGGCGGGAGCCTCTGCCAAGCACCCAGACCGCGCAGAAAGTCGGCGCTGCCCGGGCTAAGCGCGTACACGCGCTGGTCCCAGTCGTCGGCGTTGCTGGGCTCTTCGTACGCGGCCAGCGCGCCATGCTCGAGCAGCGCGACGCCAAGTCCCTCGCGACCAAGCGCCGCTGCGACTGCCAGGCCGACCGGTCCGGCGCCGAGGACGATGACATCGTAAGCAGCGTCTGGCATCGTCACTGCGGTTCCAGTACTTCGATGAAATGATTCTGATTGGTGTAGATGCACAGGTCGCCTGCGATCGTCAACGCTTCCTTGACGATGGCTGGCGCCGGAAGCTGCGTATGCTCAAGCAGCGCCCGCGCCGCGGCTTGCGCGTATGCACCGCCAGAGCCGATCGCGACGATGCCGTGTTCTGGCTCCAACACGTCGCCCGAACCGGTGATAACCAGCGAGGCGGTGACATCAGCAACTGCCAGCATCGCTTCGAGGCGGCGCAGCACCCGATCGGAACGCCAGTCCTTGGCGAGTTCCACGGCCGCGCGCTGCAACTGGCCCTGGTGCTTGTCGAGCTTTGCCTCGAAACGCTCGAAGAGAGTGAATGCATCAGCGGTCGCGCCCGCAAATCCAGCCAGGACCCGATCGTTATAGAGACGGCGCACCTTGCGCGCGGTCGCCTTGATCACGACGTTGCCCAGGGTCACCTGGCCATCGCCGCCGAGCGCCACACACGTACCGCGGCGAACGGAGAGAATCGTCGTTCCGTGAAAATCTTCGGCCATTGTGGTCGCACTTGGGTATCGGAAGCCTGCCCCTGTTGAAGGGAACAGTCGCGTGGTGCTTCCCCTGCCAACGAGCGTCGAGGCAACCAAACGCGGGGCTTATTGCACCTTCTTGATGAAATGGCGCGGTGAAATGCCAATGAGCAACAACAGCGCACGAATGATCGGTGATGCACCGGCGATCTGCACCGTCTTGCGCTGCGTCTCGGCACGGGTAATCGCATTGAGGAGCGCGCCTGCACACACGAAGTCGATGCGGTCGACCGCGGACATGTCGATCGGCAGCGTGCTGCGCCCCTCGCGAAATTCGGCGAACTTGGCCACCTGCGGGTCGGTCGGTCCGATCAGCGTCCCCTGCCAGCATAGAACTTCCGGCGTCGCCGCCGGAGCGGTCGGCGCATCCGCGGGCGAGGCCTCTGCGGTCGCCCCGGGCGGCGGTTCCCAGGACGGCGGCGACAGCTCGAAACTTACCGCGAAATCCACCGCTCGATCCTCGAACGCCTCGCGGTCGTTCTGCCATTGCAATAACTCGAGGAGCAGAATCCAATACCCCTCGCCCGCTTCGCGCCCCTGCTTCACCGCGTTTTCCAGCGCGCGCCGGATCTTTTCGGGGTGCTGCAGGACCAGCGGGTACTGGCGCTTGCGCAACTGGGCGAGCGCATCGGCGAGAAGCCTCGACCCGGCGTCGTCGGCGCCCGTGAGCGAGCCCAAGTCGAGCCGGACCTGCGACTGCTTCTGGGTTGCCGTCAGCATATTGCCGACTTGCGGCGCGTTGGCCGAAGACAGCTTGCCCATCATGGCGAAGTAGCCACCGGCCAAAGGCCGCGTACCCGAACGCTGCTGCGGCTGGCCTTCCTCCCACGCCGGCGCCGAGCGCTCGAATGCAACCACGTATTGCAACGCGAGCTGGTCGAATGCCGCGCGGTCACCGGCTCGCTGCAGCACGTCGAACAGTGCCAGCCAGGCTAACGGCGAGACCTTCGCGTCGTTGTCGGTCGCCACACCGCTTTCGAGGACCTGCCTCGCCGGCACCATCTGCCCGCTTGCATACAACAACGCGGCATTTTCGAGCACGGAGCATAGCCCAGGGTTCGCCTCGGCGACCTGAAAGGCGGGCTGAGCGTCGGGACTCCACTCGATCAGACTCGGTGGGCCGGTGACGGTGATTTCGCGTTCCCGCGACTCGACGACGCCCCGCGACGACTTGTCCTTGACGATTCCCCCGGGGGCTGCCTTGGCCGCCGTCGCGATCTCGTGCGCCGATGTCGGCCGCCGGCTGCTTGCCGTGCGCGGGTCGTGCCGCGGCGTCAATTCGGGCTTGGCCCGCCCTTCAGCAGTCTTGTCCTTGCCCGGCGACTTCGGAAACAGCGGAAATGCCATCGGAGTCTTATTCGCCTTTTGCGGCCATGCCAGCCGGTTATTATGTCCCCTTCCCTCGCGCCCAACAAGGCAGCGCGGATGGGGAAGCGCAAGAAAACCCCTGCCTCCGCGGCTGAGCTGAGCGCAGGAACCGAAGCGCTCCGTTCTAGGGCGGCGGCGGCCCCCCGCACGCCGCCGATCGAGTGACTATGCCCGCGCGAGATTCTCCGCGGCAAATTCCCAGTTCAGAAGCTTGTCGATGACCGCTTGCACGTAATCCGGCCGCCGGTTCTGATAATCGAGGTAGTAGGCATGCTCCCACACGTCGATGACCAAAAGCGGAGTCTGGCCCTTGGTCAAAGGCAGGTCGGCATTGGACGTTTTGACGATCTTGAGCGCATGAGCGTCGCGGACCAGCCAGGCCCAGCCGCTGCCAAATTGCTTCACCGCCGCGTCGGCGAATTGCTGCTTGAATGTGTCGATGCTGCCGAATGCGGCATCGACCATTGCCGCCAGCTTGGCCGCCGGCTTGCCGCCGCCATTTGGCCTCATGGAGCGCCAGTAAAAGCCGTGGTTCCATGCCTGCGCCGCATTGTTGAACAATTCGACCTTATCAGAGCGCCCCGACACCGCAGAAATTATCTGCTCGAGCGTCTGCCCTTCAAGCTCGGTCCCGGAAACCAACTCGTTAACCTTGGTGATATAGGCCTTGTGATGCTTGTCGTGATGGACGCGCAAGGTATTGGCTGAGATGACAGGCGCGAGCGCGTCTTCAGAGTAGGGCAGCGGCGGCAACGCAAACGGTGTTGCCCCCTTTCGTGCGGTGAGTGTTGCCATGGTCAATCTCCCGTAACAGGTGTAGGACTGGGGACTACGTGCACCCGGTTCTGCCGGATTGCGGCGGGAAGCCAGCGGCTGGATTGCGTTGCCCCCGCTTGCTACAATCGCATCGACAGTTCTGAGCGACGGGAGTTCGCCGCGTCAGGTCCGTGGCCAAACGGCGTGAGGGGGTACTCAATGAAGAATCCGCTAGATTCGCTTTGGGGGACGGTCATTTCCGGTTTGATTCTGACCGTGATTCTGTACTTCGTTGTCAAGAGCATTCTTGCTTAGTCAGGGGGCAATGCGATGGACTACGTTCCGGCATTGGCAAGATGGCTGCATTTCATGGCCGGCATCATGTGGATCGGCCTGCTCTATTACTTCAACTTCGTGCAGGTGGCGGCACTCAAGGCGGCGACGGCGGACGGCACCGCCGCCGGAATCACCAAGCACGTTGCGCCGAGAGCGCTGCTCTTTTTCCGCTGGGCCGCCGTTGTCACCTGGCTCGCCGGCGCGACCCTGCTCGGCGACCAGTTCGTTAACGCCTTCACCTTCAGCGCCGGCATGGCGGGGATCGGGATGGGCGCCTGGCTGGGCACCATCATGCTGTTCAACGTCTGGGGGCTTATCTGGCCCAACCAGCAGAAGATCCTGGGGCTCAAGCCGGCCACCGATGAGGAGAAGACAAAGGCGCGCCGTGTAGCCTTCCTCGCCTCGCGGGCCAACGTGATGCTTTCGATCCCGATGCTGTTCTTCATGGCTGGCGGCCTGTCGCACCGCGGCGTCTTCTTCGGAATGTAGACACGACTCGCGGCCAGTACACGGCAAACGGCCCGGTAAGTTTCCGGGCCGTTGTCGTTTCGTATCGTCGCTTCGTGCCTAGTCGCCGTAGAGCTTTTGCACGCGCTCGCGCCGCTCCTGCGCCTCCAGCGACAACGTCGCTGTCGGTCGCGCCAGCAGGCGTGGTATTCCGATCGGCTCGCCGGTCTCTTCGCAGTAACCGTAGCTGCCGTCGTCGATCATGCGCAATGATTTCTCGACCTTCTTCAACAGCTTGCGCTCGCGGTCGCGCGTACGCAGCTCGAGCGTATACTCCTCTTCGAGGGTGGCTCGATCGGAGGGATCGGTCGTGATCTCGTTCTCGCGCAAATGCTGGCCGGTATCGTCGGCATTGTTCAACAGCTGCGCCCGCAGTTCGAGCAGCCGCTGCCGGAAGAACGCCAGCTGGGCCTCGTTCATATAGTCGCGCTCAGGCGCCTTCAGCAGGTCCTGCTCGCCCAGTTCCTTGACCTTTTTTACCGCCGCTTTTGTTGCCACGCTCCCACCTTCGCACCAGGCCGTCGCTTGCTGCCGGCTTGCCATGTCGCCGTAAGAAGGCGCGGATTATATCCCCAACCGGGCACCGCAAGCCAGCCCTTATAATCGCATAGGTAGGGCTTTAAATGTCCGTGACCACGCTGACGATCACCCGGCCCGACGATTGGCACCTCCACTTGCGGGACGGGGAGCCCATGCGCTCGGTCGTTGGCGCGAGCGCCCGGGTGTTCGGGCGGGCGGTCGTCATGCCCAATCTCGAACCCCCGGTCACCACCGTCGCCGCGGCGGCGGCCTATCGAGAGCGGATCGCCGCGGCATTGCCCGCGACATCACATTTCGCGCCCCTGCTCACGCTGTACCTGACCGACGATACGCCGGTGGCCGAAATCGCCGAGGCGCAGCGCAGCGGGTTCGTCATCGGCGTGAAATACTACCCTGCCGGGGCGACGACCAACTCGGCATCCGGTGTTACCGCGATCGAGCGCGTGTATCCGGCGCTCGAAGCCATGCAAAGTCTTGCGCTGCCGCTTCTGGTCCACGGTGAAGTGACCGCGGACGAGGTCGACATATTCGACCGCGAGCGAATGTTCGTCGACCAGGTGCTGCGACGCATCCTGCGCGATTTTCCCGGACTCAGGGTCGTGCTTGAGCACATCACGACGCGCGAAGCGGCAGATTTCGTCGCGGCCGCCCCGGCGCATGTCGGCGCCACCATTACGCCCCAGCACCTGCTCCACTCACGCAATGCGCTGTTCGCCGGCGGGATCAGACCGCACCTGTACTGCCGCCCCATACTGAAACGCGAATCGCATCGCCAGGAGCTGCTCAAAGTCGCGACCAGCGGCAATGCCAAGTTCTTCCTCGGGACTGACTCGGCGCCGCACGCGCGCGGCACCAAGGAAGACGCATGTGGTTGCGCCGGGTGCTATACCGCGCACGCCGCGCTGGAGCTCTACGCCGAGGCGTTCGAGACGGCGGGGGCCCTGGATAAGCTGGAGGGCTTTGCGAGCTTTCATGGCGCCGATTTCTACGGCCTGCCCCGTAACCGCGACACGGTCACGCTCCGGCGCGACGCATGGGTCGTGCCGCGGGAATACCCCTTCGGAAACGAGACCGTGGTGCCGCTCAACGCCGGGGCGACGATGCGCTGGCGAATCGCGACCTAGGCTCGAAGGCGTTGTTATCGTGCTATCATCTGCGCTCGAAGTCAGCCAGACCGTCGCTGCCGGCAGCGCCCTAAAGCGCCACCGGGAGAGGAAAGTCCGGGCTCCGTAGAGCGGGATGCTGGGTAACTCCCAGACGCTGCAAGCTGTCCGCGCGAGCGGGCGGCGAAGGCGAGGAACAGGGCCACAGAGACGAGTCGCATCCGATCAAAAGGATGCGGGTGAAACGCGGCAACCTCCATCCGGAGCAACACCAAGTAAGCGGACGCAAGCGTTACCGAGGCTGCTCGCCTAGTCCGCGGGTAGGTGGCTCGAGCGCCGCGGCAACGCGGCGCCTAGATGAATGACGGTCATAGCGCGCTCTTCGGACGCGCCGTAACAGAACCCGGCTTATCGGCTGACTTCGACTTAACCAGCCTGTGCCATGACGCTCCGCGACGGAAGTCGCGGAGCGTCGCCGTTTCAGGTTCGGCGTCGTCGCGCATCACCCAGGATCTCCCGCGCGGCGTTGTGCCCCGGAACACCGGTGACGCCGCCGCCGGGATGCGTCCCGGCGCCGCACATGTAAAGCCCCTTCAGCGGACCGCGATAATTGCCGTGGCCGAGCACGGGGCGCGCAGAAAAAAGCTGGTCGAGTGCCAGCGCGCCATGAAAAATATCACCCCCGGAAAGACCGAACTCGCGCTCCAGATCGAGCGGCGAGAGCACGCGCCGCGCGATGACGCTGGAGCGGAACCCCGGTGCATAGCGGTCGACGGTATCGAGCATCAGGTCCGCCACCTCGTCGGCTGTCTCGTCCCATGACCGGCCGTCGGGCAGCCGCGGATTGGCGTGCTGGCAGAACAGGCTCGCCACGTGCTTGCCCGGTGGGGCGAGCGAAGCGTCGACGAGCGACGGAATCAGCACCTCGATGATCGGTTCCCTCGACCATCCGGTCTGCCGGGCGTCGAAGTACGCGCGCTCCATGTAGGCCAGCGAAGGCGCCAGAATGATCCCTGCACGCAAGTGTTCTGTGTCTGCACGCAGGCAACTGAACTCGGGTGCCGCGTCGAGGGCCACGTTCATCCGGAACGTCGCGGAGACGCAGCGGTAGCCCTCGATCCGCCGCCGGAAATCGGCATCGAGCGCCGAGGCATCGATCAACTTCAGGTACAGCAGCTTCGGATCGACATTCGCAACCACGCGCCCTGCGGCGACCTCGCTGCCGTCGGCAAGCGCGATGCCGGTCGCGCGCGCGTTGCGCGTGGTGACGCTTGCCACTGGGGCGGCGGTGAAAATCGCGACGCCTCGCGCCCGTGCTTCCGCCGCCATCGCCTGCGTGATGGCACCCATGCCACCGAGCGCATGCCCCCATTGGCCCCGTTTGCCGTTCACTTCGCCGAAAACGTGGTGCAGGAGCACATACGCCGACCCGGGCGAATACGGACTGGCGAAATTGCCGACGACGGAATCGAAACCGAATACCGCCTTGACCGGATCGGACTCGAACCAGTGATCGAGCACCTCGCCCGCGCTCTTGGTGAACAGATCGAGCAGATCGCGTCGCTGCGCAAGCGTCAGCCGCTTGAGTTGCCCGCCGATCTTCCAGGCACGAAGCCACTCGCCAACCCCGCCACCGATGTTGGCCGGCGTCTCGAGCAGCAGCACTCGCAGCACGCCCGCGATTCGATCGAGCATGGCGTAATACGCCGGCAGGGCAGCTGCATCACGCGCCGAAAAACGGGCGACCTCGGCCTGGGTCGCGGCAACCCCTCCGCCGACCTTGAGGTAGCCCCCGTCAGGCAGGGGAAGAAAGTTGGCCAGCGGCCGCTCGACGATGCGCAATCCGTGCCTGACGAGCTGCAGATCGCGGATAACCTTGGGATGCAGCAGGCTGACCGTGTAGCTGGCGGTGGAATTGCGAAAGCCAGGATGGAACTCCTCGGTGACCGCCGCACCGCCGACGATTGCCCGACGCTCAAAAACCGCCACGGACATGCCGCCGGCGGCAAGATAGCAGGCGCACACCAGGCCGTTGTGGCCGCCACCGATGATGACTGCGTCGTAGCGGCGAGAGGACGGCATCCGCGGGAAGGGTGCGGCCAGCGGCCGCGGCGCCCCGGCTAATCTTCGGTCATTCCAGCGGCGACGATCGAGAACCCGCAGTCGACATAGGTCACCTCTCCGGTCACGGCGCTGGCAAGATCGGACAGCAGGAACGCCGCGACGTTGCCGACCTCGTCGATCGTCACATTGCGGCGCAACGGCGCCGTCCTGGCAACGAAATGCAGGATCTTCGAGAAACCCCCGATGCCGGCAGCGGCGAGGGTCTTGATCGGCCCGGCTGAAATGGCATTGACGCGAATGCCTTCCGGCCCCAGGCACTGCGCCAGGTAGCGCACGTTCGCCTCGAGGCTGGCCTTCGCGAGACCCATGACATTGTAGTTCTGGATCGCACGTTCGGCGCCCAGGTAGGAAAGGGTGAGCATCGCGCCTCCATGGCCGGTCATCAGCGGCCGGGCCCCCTTCGCAAGCGCCGCCAAGCTGTAGGAGCTGATGTCGTGGGCGGTGGCAAATGCCGCCCGCGTCAAGCCCTGGAGGAAATCGCCGGCAAGCGCTTCGCGCGGCGCGAACGCGATCGAGTGCAGCATCCCGTCGAGCGTGCCCCAGTCGCGTTTAAGCGCGTCGAACAGGGCGGCGACCTGCTCATCGCTCGCCACATCGCATGGCAGCACCGGGACGCTGCCGAATTCCGCCGCCAACTTCGTTACGCGTTCCTTCAGCTCGTCATTGACGTAGGTGATGGCCAGCGTCGCCCCCTCGCGCTGGCACGCCCGCGCAATGCCGTAGGCGATCGAGCGATTGGATAACAATCCGGTAATCAGGATTTTCTTGCTGGCGAGGAGTCCCATATCGTTATGCGCGCTGACTTGCAGGCATCCGGGTCTAGAGCAAATCCTTCAAGTCGAAGCCCTGACTGCGCTCGATCACACCGCAGGCGAGCCAATCGTTGCGCACGCCGAACTCCGCCTTCGGATCAGGATCGAGGCCGCCGTGCACGACCACCGAGTGACCGATCACGTCGTTGGGCTCGCCGGTGCCGACCGAGAGCCCGTCGGTTGTCATCTGCAGCGACGCGGTGCCTTCGGTCCCCGCGTATATCCGTGGTAAATCGCCGGTGCGCTTGCCGGCGACGGCGGCGCCCGCGATGTTCCATACCGGGCCGGCGCTTGCCGCGTTGAAGGAACGGCAATTGCCGACCGTGTGTATGTAGACGCTGTGCGAGCCTGGAAAGAGTTCGACAAAATAACCGCTGATCCAGGCCTTGCCTCCGCGCTGCGTGAAAGAAATCGTTCCGCGCACGGTGCTGTTATTGCTGGGCTCGAGTCGGGCTACCGCCATGGTGCCGGCTTCCGGGATGACCCTGAGGCTGGGCGGCACATCGCAAGCCGCAAGCAATGCCGCGGTGAAGAACGCTGCGACGGTGGCCCAGCCCGGAGGGGGAGCGTAGGATCGCCCCGACAACGACGGGGCAGCGATGGAGCGTTTCACGGCCGTCCCGCCGCTCGGCGGGGTTTCCTGTGTCTTGCCGCGGAGGCGGCAGCGCGGGCCGCGACCGCCAAGGAGGCGGATCAACTGCGCCGGCCCCGTGGGATTCGCATCCATGATAAGCGAAGGCCGCCGCATTGCCAAACGCGCAGCTCGGCACGTGGCCTGCGAGCGGCTTTCTGCCCGACGAAGCAATTGACTTCGACGCGCGCCGAACCCACCATCTCGCGGCCGGGGAGCTCGGCGCGGCCACGGGACCGAGTGCCGCGGCGCCGTCCGATTCGAAGCGCAGCGGCAACTGCGCGATTGGCGCGGGCGAGGCGTGTCGGCCAACCAAGTCCGGAGGAAGAACGGCTCATGAACGCACGAAGCGCTATCGGCGAGGCCCTCGCCATCTGCCCGGTGGTAATCCTCCTTGCCGCCTGCACCAGCATCGGGACATCGAGCGTCAACTCCAGGCCCGATTTCGTCCATGGCGAAATCACCAAGTCGAAGTTCGATGGCATCGGCGACGATCTGCTGACCGCCGGCCTTGGCAAGAGCGGACTCCAGCGCGCCGCACCCCTGGCCGCCAACCCGCTAGCGCCGACCGCGTCCGAGCTGCGGCAGCTCGCGATCTACAACAATTATCGGGCCCTGGTCGACGTGAGCCCGAAGGGTGGCTATGGGACGTTGTACGGTCCGAACGTCGATGCGGCCGGCGTCGCAACCCCCGGCGAAGGCAAGATCGCGGGCACCGAGTACCTCGCCTTTGCCGACGACGGCTCCGGCACGCAGAACGTTACCATGATGGTGCAGATTCCGGCCTCGTTCGACCCGAAGGCTGCATGCATGGTAACCGCGGCATCGAGCGGCTCGCGGGGCGTTTACGGCGCCATCGGCACTGCCGGCGAGTGGGGGCTCAAGCATGGCTGCGTAGTCGCTTACACCGACAAGGGATCGGGCGTCGGCGCGCACGATCTGGCGACCAATACGGTCAACAGCATCGATGGGGTTCGCGCTAGCGCCACGCTCATCGGCAAGGCTTCGAATTTCACCGCCGGCCTGCCGGGACTGGATCTGGCGACCTTCAATGCGGCCAATCCCAACCGGGTGGCCGTAAAGCACGCGCACTCGCAGCAGAATCCCGAAAAGGATTGGGGACGCGACACCCTGCGGGCGATCAGGTTTGCGTTCTACGTTCTCAATGTCGAGCGCGGCGGCGTGGCGGCGGGTGGTGGCAACCTGGCCACGTTCAGGCCGGACAACACCATCGTCATCGCCTCGTCGGTCTCCAACGGCGCGGGCGCAGCGTTACAGGCTGCCGAGGACGACCATGAGGGGCTCATCGGCGGCGTCGCCGTCAGCGAGCCCAACATCGAGTTGCAGCCGAATGCCGCCTTGACCGTCCGGCGTGGCGCCACGACGTGGAACGGAACGGGGCGGCCGCTCTACGACTATTTCACGATTGCCAACCTCTACCAGCCCTGCGCGTCGCTATCCGCGGCGGCGAGCGGGGCGCCCGGTGCGGCACTCGTGGCCACAGCGTCAGCAACCAATCGCTGCGCGTCACTCAAAGCCAAGGGCCTGCTCACGGCCACCGACATCGCCGGCCAGGCAACAGAGGCTCTGGCGCTCCTGCATGCAGCTGGTTGGCAGGCGGAGTCAGACGCCCTGCACGCCTCGCTGTACGCGCTCGCCACTCCGGCCATCACGATGACCTACAGCAACAGCTATGGCCGGTTCGGCGTGACTGAAATGCCTTGCGGGCTGAGCTTCGGCGGCAGCGACGCAAGCGGCAGGCCGGCGGCGCTCGCAGCGGCGGACCTGGCGCAGATCTTCGGCACCTCCAACGGCATCCCGCCGGGCGGCGGCATCAACGTCATCAACAACTTGAGCCCAGGCGGGCCGTTGCGCGACCCGGTGTCGATTTCGCCCTCGACGCGGATCGCCGACTACGACCTCGACGCCGCGCTCTGTCAGCGCGATCTCTGGACCGGAAGCGACCCTAACGCCACGCGGGTCCGAAACGGCGTCGCCGAGGTGCTGAGGACGGCCAATCTGCATGGCAAGCCGGCGATCATCGTGCACGGCCGCAACGACGCTCTCGTTCCGGTGCCGTTCACATCGCGTCCCTATTTCGGCTTGAACAGGATGGTCGAGGGCGCAGCGAGCAAGCTCAGCTACATCGAGGTCACCAACGCGCAGCATTTCGACGCCTTTATCGACAACCCTGCCCTTGCAGGATACGACGCTCGCTACGTCCCGCTGCACTACTACTTCATCCAGGCGCTTGACCGGTTGTATGCCTACCTCAAGCAGGGCACCCCGCTGCCTCCGTCGCAGGTGGTGCGCACCGTGCCGCGCGGCGGGCTCCCTGGCAGCGCCCCTGCGCTGACTACCGCCAACGTCCCGCCGATAAGCCAGACGCCGCCGGACGCCGATCAGATCAAATTCGCCAACGACACCGTGACCATACCGGACTAGCCGCAGGCGAGGGCTGCGCCCGAACCAAATCCTGGTACGCGCGATCTCGCGCGGCAAGGCCCCCGTTGCTGCCGGCGCGATCGCGCCGCGTCGCTATGCAAGCTTCCACCATGGCCAAGCCGCAGCTCAACCGGACAAGGTAGAATGGCGCGGTCGCAGGGAAATGCGCGGCCGCTCTCGCTGCGGTGAGACTTCCCATGTCGTTCATCATGACGCCATCCGAGATCGTTCACGAACTGAACAAGCACATCGTCGGCCAGGGCGCAGCGAAGCGGGCGGTCGCAATCGCACTGCGCAATCGTTGGCGCCGACAGCAGGTCGCCGAGCCCCTGCGTCAGGAAATCACGCCGAAGAACATTCTGATGATCGGCCCCACCGGGGTCGGCAAGACGGAGATTGCGCGCCGCCTTGCCCGTCTCGCCGACGCCCCGTTCATCAAAGTCGAAGCGACGAAGTTCACCGAGGTTGGTTATGTCGGTCGCGACGTCGACACCATTATTCGCGATCTTGCCGAGACCGCGATCAAGCAGACCCGCGAGAGCGAGACGCGCAAGGTGCGCGATCGTGCCAGCGACAGCGCCGAGGAGCGCGTGCTCGACGCGCTGCTGCCTCCGGTCCGCGAAGTCAATCTGGAAGACATGAAGCCGACCGATTCGGCGACCCGCCAGAAGTTCCGCAAGATGTTGCGGGAGGGCAAATTCGACGACAAGGAGATCGACGTCGAGATATCCGTGCTTCCGGCGCAGATGGAGATTCTCGCGCCGCCAGGGATGGAGGACCTCACCAGCCAGATCCAGGGAATGTTCCAGCAGGTCTCGGGCGGGCGCCGGAGGGTCAAGCGCCTGAAGGTAGCCGAGGCGATGAAGGTCCTGATCGATGAGGAGGCCGCCAAACTCGTCAACGACGACGAGCTAAAAGCGAAGGCGCTCAACAACGTCGAGCAGAATGGAATCGTGTTCCTGGACGAAATCGACAAGATCGCGAGCCGGCAGGAAATGGTTGGCGCCGATGTATCGAGGCAGGGTGTGCAGCGCGACCTGTTGCCGCTGGTCGAAGGGACCACCGTTGCCACCAAGTACGGCATGGTCAAGACCGATCATATTCTGTTCATCGCCAGCGGCGCATTCCATCTCGCCAAACCTTCAGACCTGATTCCCGAATTGCAGGGACGCTTCCCGATCCGCGTCGAATTGTCGTCGCTTTCCGTGGCCGACTTCGAGCAGATTCTCACGGCGACGGACGCCTGCCTGACGCGGCAGTATCAGGCCCTGCTGGCGACCGAACGCGTGGCGCTCAACTTCGAGGCGGACGGCATCAGGCGGCTGGCCGAGATTGCGTTTGCCGTCAATGAGAAGCAGGAAAACATCGGCGCGCGGCGGCTTTACACGGTGATGGAAAGGTTGCTCGACGAGGTGTCGTTCGATGCGGCGAACCTCGACGGCCACACGATCACGATCGACGCCAAGTACGTCGATGAGCGCCTTGCTGGAATCGCCAAGGATGACAACCTGTCGCAGTACATCCTCTGAGGACGCGTGCGACTGCCCCGTGGGCCCCGTCCGGCCGCGGCGCGCCCTTGGCCTACCGATCGCGGCCGGCCCGCGCTGAAGGCTTTGTCGCTGGTGGTTATCTTCCCTAGCGCAGATTGCGCCGCGCGAGGTTCCTCATCAGCGCTCCCGCACCGAAGGTCCAGGGCGGGATGCGATCGCTGCGATTGACGCGGTTTACCAGGGCGCCGAGCGTTGGCGTCGCCACGGTCACGATGTCGCCGATCGCGTGGGTGAATCCCTGGCCCGGACCGAGTCGATCCTGCGTGGGCGCGAACATCGTGCCCAGAAAGAGCATCAGGCCATCGGGATACTGATGGTTGGCGCCGATCGCCTGCCCCACCAGGTCGAGCGGGTCGCGACTGATCATTGCCATCGAGCTACGGCCCTCGAGTGCGAAGCCGTCCGGGCCGTCGACGCGCATCGACAGTTCGCAGCCGCGCACGGTATCGATGGTGAAAGAATCATCGAGCAGCCGAATGAATGGACCGATTGCGCAGGACCCGTTGTTGTCCTTGGCCTTGCCGAGAAGAAGCGCGCTGCGGCCTTCGAAGTCGCGCAGGTTGACGTCGTTACCGAGTGTCGCGCCGACGGTGCGGCCGCGGCTGTTCACCGCCAGCACGATCTCGGGCTCGGGATTGCTCCATTGCGACCGGGGATGGATTCCGATCTCGGCCCCGATGCCGACAGCGGACATCGGTTGCGCCTTGGTGAAGATCTCGGCGTCCGTTCCAATGCCGACCTCGAGATACTGGGACCACGCGTTTTGCGCGATGAGCACTTCCCGGAGCCGGGCGGCTTCGGGCGAACCGGGCCGCACGCGGTCCAAGTCGTTGCCGATGACCGAGACAATGGCTTTGCGCACCGACTCCGCCTTTGCCGGGTCGCCGCGGGCTTGCTCCTCGATGACGCGCTCGAGCATGCTCGACACGAAGGTGACGCCGCTCGCCTTGATCGCCTGCAGGTCACAGGGCGCGAGCAGCCAGGGCATCGCGCTGTCGAGCTGATTCCACGCCGAGTTGGCGATGACCTCCGACAGCGGGGCGAGTCGCGGCAGGGCCGTCGCGTCGCGAACGGCGGCTACCGGATCGTCGATCTCGAAGAGCGAACTCGCGGTCGCGGCCACAGGCGATAGATCGACCAAGTCGTCGCCACGCACGGCAACGAGCGCCGGGCCATCGCAAGCCGGCACCCACGCCCGCCCGACCAGCAGGGCCTGTCCCCGGTCCTCGGGAAGGCACGCGGAAACGCTCAATCGCTCGTTCATGTTCGCTCTATCGCCGGCCGCCCGGGTATCATCCGCGGACCCCTGCTGCTCGGGGCTTCGCGGACCGGACATGCTCACCGCCACTCAGTGCGACCAGGCCGCCCGCCATCTTCTCGCGGCGCGACGCGCCGGGCAACCCGCCTTGCGCCTGGCCGAAGCCTGCCGCCCGACCGACGTAGCGGACGCGCTTGCCATCCAGCGCCGGGTTCAGGAACTGCTCGGCGTGCAGACGGGCGGCTGGAAGTGCTCGGTTCCGACGGCCGGGCGGTCGATCGCCTGTGCGGCGATTTTCGCCACGACCATTGCCAGGGCTTCGCCCTGGCGCGTCATCGACCGCGGCGGGCAGGCCCGCATCGAGCCCGAGGTCGCCTTCGTGCTGGGCAGGGATCTTCCGAGCCGGGCCACGCCATACGCCGAGCCCGAGGTTCGCGCCGCAATCGCCGAAACCCGCTTGGTGCTCGAGCTCCTCGGTTCGCGTTACGCCGACCCCTCGGGGGTCGAATTTCCGGAGCTGCTCGCCGACCACGTTTCGAATCAAGGTCTTTTCGTGGGGCCGATCGTGCGCGACGGGTTGCAACGGCAACTGGACGCTTTTGCGCTCGTCGTCGAGACTCCATCGACGACGCTCTTCGCCGGCGAAGGCCGGCATCCTGACGGCCATCCTCTGCGGCCGCTGGTCTGGCTGGCCAACTTCCTCGCTTCCCGCGCCGAAATGGGTGGTCTGACCGCTGGCACAATCGTCACCACGGGCTCCTACGCCGGCGTCCTCGAAGTACCGCTGGGCACCCCTCTGCGCGTGACGTTCGGGGGCCTGGGCGAGCTTGGAGTCGAACTGCGGGCCGCATAGACCGCGCGCACGACGTCGGTGGCCCGCAGGCGGCTAGAAGCAGCCGGTCAGTGCGGCAATCGCCGGAAACTGGTGTTGCGGCTCGCGGTAGGAATCGTCGGGATCCTGGTCGAAGCTGATCAGGTTGTCCATGACGATCGTGCGCCGGAACCCGACGTAGATTCCTTCCTTGTTCTTGCCGTTGACCTCCACACACAGAGCCGTGCCGTTGGCGTTTAGCCGCTGATTACGGATCTGCATAGAGGCCGGATCGATCAACAGTGCGCGCAGACGCTGCTCGAGCTGCAGCTGCCTGGCGCGGCGCGCGCCCTCCTGAGTCTCGCGGTCATCGACGGCCGCCTGCTCCGCCTCGCGTCGCGCCAACTCCTGCTGCGCCGCCCGTTCACGCATTTGGCGATCCGCCTCCGCATCCTCGCGCCGCGCTTGCTCGACTGCGGCGGCAATGGCGGCGCGGTCGGGCTCTTGCGCCTTCTCGCATGCGCCGACAAGAATGACCGTGACTGTCACGACGGCAACAACGGCCAGCCGCATCGGCAAGGCGTCGCAAATTTGCCGTGCAGGGTCTCTAGGTCGGTACGCGGGTATAGCGGTACTTCTCCGCACAGCGGATGATCTGCAGGTTCGTAGGAAATTCGAGGCAGACGCGCGCGTCGGCCCAAGTCCACGATCGCTTCTTCGCCTTCGACTTCGTTCGCGCTGCGCGCGGTGCCGTAGCGGCGGCAGCTGGGGGGGCTGCAGTTGGGGGGGCGGCCGCGGGCGCCGCCGCTGGCGCCGGTTTCGGCGCCTGGGCATGTCCAGCTGACGGATACGCCGTTGCGAGCATTGCTACACACGCCATTGCTGCGCCGAATCGCCTCATGATTGCGCTCCCCTTAGGATTGAAGCCTGCGGTCCATTCCCGCTATCGCAAGAAAAAGCCGTTGACCTTGCCGTCCTTGACCACCAGCTGCACCAGCCTGTCGTCCCCGCCGTCCTTGAACTCGATCTTCCACAGATAGATTTCGTACCCGCCTTGGTTCAATCGGCCCAGGAAGCTCGAGGTATAGCCCTCCTTGAGGCGCGGTGCGAACTGCGCGCTGAAGCTGTCGAGCATCGGCTTCGACATCGTGGATTGGAATTTCGTGTCGCCGCCGGCGACGAAATCTGCCAGCGACCTGGTCTGCGTCGCGGCTAGCATGTTCTTCATTGTCGTTTCGATTTCCTGTGGCGCCTGGGCCAAGGCGGCCTGCATCGCGGAGGTTACAAGGAGCACGACGCAAAGCAGGAAGCGATCAAGCCAGGGCGAAGCAAGAGCGTCGCGCGGGAGTAGCCTCATGAATTGCTCCTGTTTGCGCGATGATACGCCAGGCGGCGCATGCGAGAAAAGTCGCGACTCATGCGCTGCCGCTGCCCGGCAGCGCTCGCCGAGTCCGGGGCGAGCGCCTCCGACCGCGTGCCCTCGCCAGCCCGATCAAAGGCTAGTCGAGGGTGCTGCGGAAGAATCGCAGCCCGATCGCGGTGACCACCAGCATGAAAACCGCGATCGGCCACGCCTCGGGCAGGATTTCGCTCCAGCCATTGCCCTTGAGGAGCACGCCACGGATGATGCGCAGGAAGTGGGTGAGCGGCAGTGTCTGTCCGATAACCTGGGCCCAATCGGGCATGCCACGAAACGGGAACATGAATCCCGAGAGCAGGATCGACGGCAGAAAGAAGAAGAAGGTCATCTGCACCGCCTGCAGCTGGTTGCCCGCGACCGCGGAGATCGTCAATCCCAGCGTCAGGTTGGCGGCAATGAACAACAGCACCGAGAGGTACAGGATGCTGTAGCTGCCAAGCATTGGCACGTTGAAAACCCATTGCGCCAGAGTCAGCACCAGCGTCACCTGGACCAACCCGATGACGATGTAGGGGATGATCTTGCCGGTCATGACCTCGAGCGCCGTCGCCGGCGTCGCGAGCAGATTCTCCATGGTGCCGCGCTCGCGCTCGCGCGTGATCGCGAGGCCGGTCATCATCACCATGGTCATCGTCAGAATGACACCCATCAGCCCCGGCACGATGTTGTATTGCGTCACCGCCTCCGGGTTGTAGCGCGGGTGGATACGCACCTCGAATGCGCCGGGCGTCGGCGCCAGGTGTGCCAGGGGCCCGGTCAAGTCGTGAGTCAGCGCTGTTTGCGCGAGCTGGTTGATCGCCGCGATCGCGTTGACCGTCGCGGAGGGATCGGTCGCATCGGCCTCGACAAGCAGCGCTGGCCGCTCTCCCCTGACCAGCCGCTTCGAGAAGTCGTCCGGGATGTCGACCACGAACTGCGCCTCGCCGGTGGCCAGCATACGATCCGTGTCAGCCTCGTTGCGCGCTTCTCCGACGAAGGTGAAGTAGTCGCTGTTGCGCAGAGCCGCAAGGATGCTGCGCGAGAATTGACTGTTGTCGGCAACGAGCGCGGCGGTCGGCAGATGCTTGGGATCGGAATTGATCGCAAAGCCGAACAGCGTCAGCTGAATGATCGGGATACCCACGATCATGCCGAATGTCAGGCGGTCGCGCCTGAGCTGGATGAACTCCTTGCCGACGATACCGAGCCAGCGCGAAATCGAGAAATAATCGCCCATCAAGAGTGAATCTCGGTGATCGGCGCCCCGCCCGCGTCGCCCATGAGGTGGATGAAAACGTCTTCCAGCCCCGGCTTGACTTCCGTCCAGGTTCGACCCGGTTCGCCCATGATCGGCTCGAGCTCGCGACGCAGGGCTTCGCCGTCGGAACCGGTGATGTGCAGCGTCGTGCCGAAGGCCACGACCTGCTCGACCGCGGGCAAAGCCCGCACGCGCTCGGACAGCACGGGCAGATCGGCCGCAGTCACGGCCCAGGTGTAGAGCGACTGGCTTGCGATGACCTCCTGCGCCGTGCCCTGAACCAGCAGGCGTCCATAAAGGATATAGCCCACCTTGTGACAGCGTTCCGCTTCGTCCATGTAGTGGGTGCTGACCAGCACCGTGATGCCGCGCCCGGCAAGCGCGTGCAACTCCGCCCAGAAATCACGCCGCGCCTTGGGGTCGACGCCCGCGGTCGGCTCGTCGAGCAGCAGCAGCTGCGGATCGTGCAACAGGCACGCGGCGAGCGCCAGGCGCTGTTTCCAGCCCCCGGACAGCGTGCCGGCCAGCTGGTTCGCGCGCTGGGTCAATCCAAGCTGCTCGATCGCCCGCTCGATCTTCTCGCGCGCGTCGGTCATGCCGTACATGCGGGCGACGAAGCGCAGGTTCTCGCCGATGGTGAGGTCCTCCCAGAACGAGAAGCGCTGGGTCATGTAGCCGACATGCCGCTTTATCTGCCTGGTCTCGCGTACGATGTCGTAACCGAGACAGGTGCCTTCGCCGCTGTCAGGCGTGAGCAGCCCGCAGAGCATGCGGATCGAGGTCGTCTTGCCGCTGCCGTTGGGGCCGAGAAAGCCGAAGATCTCGCCCCTGCGCACGGTCAGTGACAGGTCCTTGACCACATGATTTTCGCCGAAGTGCTTGTTGATGCGGTGGACGTCGATCACGACGTCCACCACGCGGGCGTCGTTCATCGTGCCGCCGGCAGCGTCACGTCGACCGGTTGCCCCGGATTGAGCTTGGCGGCGACACCGAGTGCGGGCCTCGCCTCGACCAGGTAGACGAGCTTGGCCCGGTTTTCTTTCGAATAGAGAACCGGCGGCGTGTACTCGGCGCGGTCGGAGATGAATGAAATAGTCGCGCTGATCGGTGCACCGCAGGCGTCGCAGGTTGCGCTTATCGTCTGCCCGCGCTCCAGTCGGCCCAGCACGGGCTCCGGAACGTAGACGCGGATCTTGACGTTGCCCGGCGGCAGCAGGCTGACCACCGGGCTGCCGGCAGGGACGAAATCACCAACGACGTAATAGGTGTCGTCGATTCGGCCGGCTTGCGGCGCAACGACCGTGCGCTGCGAGAGGTGCCAATCGCTCTGCGCCAGCGCTTGGCGCGCCGCGTCGGCGTCGGCTTGTGCAGCGCGGATCTCGTCGGGACGTCCGGGCAAGTTTGCGGTCTGCACCGACGCCTTGAGCTGTGCCACGAGCGCGTCGTCGCTCTTCAGCCTGGTGCGCGCGTCGTCGAGCGCCGAGTCGCTGATGAAGCCTGACTTGAACAGCGACTCCTGGCGCTTCAGATTCGCAGCTGAAAGCTCGCGCGCAGCCTGCGCCTGGCGCAGCTGCTCGGCGACGCTTTCGACTTCGGGCGGCCTCTTGCCGGTCTTGATGTTCTCCAGCCGCGCCAGCGCGCCGCGCAACTGCTCCTCGGCCTGGCGCCGGGCCGCGATCTCGTTCTCGCGCTCGAGCACGAACAGCGGCGCGCCGGCGGCCACCTGATCACCCCTTTGCACCGAGAGTTGCTGCAGGAAACCGGCGAACTGCGGTCCGACGCGCACGTATTCGCCCTCGATGTAGCCCTGCAGCGGCCGCTCTCCTCCCGGGCCGCACCCGGCAACAGAGGCCATGACGAACGCCGTCAAGCAGCAGCGGATTGGGATAGAAGGGATCGACATTTTTGTTCGGGTGCGTCGTCAGCATACCAGCCTCGACGTCCAGGCCGCCCCGCGGCGGCAGCGTGCAGGAAGGCATTTGCTCACTCGCTGCGCAGGCTCGGCTTGAGGTTTTGCGCGGGCTGGCAGGCGCCACCGCAGGCGAGCGCGCAATGGCTGTCCTGGGTTCGCACCCGCACCGAAAGCTGCCGCCCGATAGCTTGCCGCACGGCGAGCAGCAAGCTCACGCCGCCGCCGAGTCGCGGCGCCCGAAGGCGGTGCGCCGGAGAGCGACCGGTTGGCCGCGCGCGATCAGTACTTGATCGAGCAGCCGTAGGGCGTCGACGACGCCGTCGTCACCGCCTTGCCCTCGGTAGCCTCGGTCAGCGCGGCGCGGACATAGTTGTGCGCCGCCGGCGGATCCTCCGGCCGCGTCGAAGGGCGATCGTCGATTGCCCCGGCGTATATGATCGTCCCCTCGGGATCGATCACGAACATGTGCGGCGTCGTCTTGGCCTGGTATAGCCTGGCGACCATGCTCTCCGGATCGACGAGCACCGCCTTCTGCGCGGCTCCATGGGCCCGCATCCATTCGCCAAGCTTCATCGCCGGCAGGTAATCCGCGCTCGACCGGTTCGACGAATCAATAGACAGCCATACCACCCCGCGAGGGCCCCACGCCGCCTGCAGCGCCTGCATGTTTCGGGTGTCGTAGTGATTGCGCACGAACGGACACCCCGGGTTGGTCCACTCGAGGACGATGTACCTGCCCCTGAAATCTGATAGCTGGACGCTCTTGCCCTGGATGTCTGCGAGCGCGAAATTCGGAGCGCTCTGTCCGGCAGTTGCGGCCAGCGCCGGCATCGCGGTGGCAAGAGTCAGTGTGCATATCGCTGTGCGCCAGTTCATGCCGCCTCCTTGCTGATTGGGCGCCTTGCTAGGGCGCCTTCAGTGCATCGGTGATTACGCGCTGCTGTAGGACCTCGGGCAGGATCAGAGGTTCTCGTCCCGGCCGGTACAGGACATACACCGGCACCCCGCTGCGCCCCAACGCCGCGAGGGCGCGCCCGATCGCCGCGTCGCGGCGGGTCCAGTCCGCGCGCAGCAAGGCAACATGACTCTGCGCGAAGGCCTGCTGCACCGCCTCGGTGTTGAGGATCAGGCGCTTGTTCACCTGGCAGGTGACGCACCACGCGGCGGTGAAGTCGACAAACACCGGGCGACCGGCCGCGATGAGTTGCTGCAATCGATCGGCCTCATAGTCCTGCCACGGCCCCCTATCGGCAACGACCCGGGCCGACGTCGGCCCGCCTCCTGCGACTGCGACGACGATCGGCCAGCCGACGGCGACGATGCCGGCAAGACCCGCCACGGCTGCCCAGCCCCAGGCTCGCGCGCCGCCAGCGCGCATCGTCTGCCAGGCCCACAGCGCGAACGCGACCAGTAGCAGGATGACAAACAGGCGGGCCACGGCGTCGTTGTCGAGCTGCGCGCCCAGCACCCAAGCGAGCCAGATCACCGTCGCGTACAGCGGGAAGGCAAGCAGCTGCTTGAGCCGAACCATCCACGGCCCCGGCCGCGGCAGCCTCGTCCGCCACGCCGGAAAGCAGGCGAGCAAGAGATAGGGCAGCGCCATGCCGCAACCGAGCGCGGTGAAGACGGCGACGGTCGATGCAGGCGTCGCCAGGAGTGCCCAGCCGATGGCCGCACCCATGAACGGCGCCGAACAGGGCGCCGCGACGACCACCGCAAGCATGCCCGAGAGCGCGTCGTTGACATAGGTGTTGCGCGCATTCCAACCGGCGATGGCCGACGGCAGCAGCTGGCCAACCTCGAACACCCCTGAGAGGTTCAACGCGATGGCGAAAAACAGCGCCGCGAGGCAGACCACGACCACCGGCGACTGCAACTGAAACCCCCAGCCGAGCTGCTGGCCCGCGGCCCGCAACACGAGCAGAAGGCCGGCGAGCAGCCAGAAGGAGGCGACAACGCCGCCGGCAAAGGCGATCCCGTGCCGGTGCATCGCGGCGTTGTCATAACCGTGTGCCGCGAACCCCAATACCTTGAGCGACAGCACAGGGAATACGCAAGGCATCAGGTTGAGCAGCAAACCGCCGAGCAGTGCGAAGCCGAGCGCGACACCGAGCGACAGGCCGCTCGCCGCGGCCACGCCCGATTGCGCCGCCGGCGCCCGCGGCGCGGCGCTGGTCGCGGCGGCTTCCGCTGCCGGGCCGGGAACGATCGTTCCGCCAAGCGGTACATCGATGCTCACCGCACGGTGCGCACCGAAGCCGCGGGTTGCGGTAAGGACGCCGGCCAGACGCTTGAAGTCGCCGACGCGCTGGCTCGCAACCGGCAGCGTCAGCTTGAGTGTCTTGCCGTCACGCGCAAGCGTCTGCGCGCCGCTCGCTTCGATCTTGCCTTCGCTGTACGGGAACAGCCGCAGCTCGCCCGGATCTTCCGCCTGCGCCACGGGCGTGAGGGCGAGTTCGATCTGCTGTCCGTGCCCCGTGGCGGCGACGCTCCAGCCCTCGAGCGGTTGCGGCAGCGACGCCCGCGTGCGCGCAATGGCCTCGGCCCAGCGCGGATCCGGGGCCGGGTTCGCGGCCACCGGCATGCTCAGAGCCAGATCGGCCCCCTCGGGGATGCAGATCTCCCGGCAAACAAGCCAGTCGGCGCGCGCCCGGAGAGTTGCCGGTCCGGCGCTCGCGAAGCCGGGTGCCACTGCGATGTCGGCCAGCAAGAACACTTCGCCCTCGTAGCCATAGTTGACGAGCGGCCCGACCGGGAGCGCGAGCGGCGGCGGCCACTGGATCGGCCCGGCACTAAGCCCCGCGGGGAGCTTCCAATCGAGCGTCGGCGGCAGTCCCGAGTCGCCCGGATTGCGCCAATAGGCGTGCCAGCCGGGTTCCATCTTCAGCCGCAGCGCGACGGTCGCCTGCGACCCCGGGTCCAACGCCGTCACTGCCGGAACGATCTCTGCCTCGACGTGCTCGGTGCGCACCGGCGCGGCAGTCGCGGTCGCGGCGACAACTGTGGCGAAAAGCAGCGTAAGGGCGTACGGCGAGGCGGGCATGGGCGAATCCGCGAACCGGCGCGGTGATGCGTCTTTGGATGGCAAGACCCGGGACCGGTTCCCGGGTACACCAGGATTCTACCAGTCCGCCGCGGGGCATTCTCCGCGCAACGCTTCGCTCCGGCCGTCATGGAAACCCACCGGGCCCCGCTCTACGCCATCGAGGCCGATACGACGTGGTGGCTCGCGCGGGTGGTCGCGCGGCGCGCTTTCGGGCCGCGGTCGCTCTGCCTGCACCGCGGCGCCAACCTTGCTGCCGGTATAATCGTTCGCTTTGCTTCGCCACCCTCCGCCACGGCCGCTCGCATGCAACCGTATCGTCCCGCCGAAATCGAAGCTACCGCGCGAGCGCACTGGACGTCCATCCAGGGCTTTCGCGCACGCGAGGACGCCGCCAAGCCGAAGTTCTACTGCGTGTCGATGCTGCCCTATCCGTCCGGGATCCTGCATATGGGACACGTGCGCAACTACACCATCAACGACATGATGTACCGGTATCTGCGCATGAACGGGTACAACACGCTGATGCCAATGGGCTGGGACGCGTTCGGGCTGCCGGCGGAAAACGCGGCTATGAAAAGCGGCGTTGCGCCAGCCCAGTGGACCTACGACAACATCGCCTACATGAAGCGGCAGATGCAGGCGGTCGGGCTGGCGATCGACTGGTCGCGAGAACTGACGACTTGCAAGCCCGATTACTATCGCTGGAACCAGTGGTTGTTCCTCCGCATGCTCGAGCGCGGCATCGCGTACAAGAAGACCGGTGTCGTCAACTGGGACCCGGTGGATCAAACCGTGCTGGCCAACGAGCAGGTGATCGACGGCCGCGGCTGGCGTTCCGGCGCGCCAGTGGAAAAGCGCGAAATCCCGATGTATTACCTCAAGATCACCGCTTACGCCGACGAGTTGCTCGACAACCTCGAAAGGATGACCGGCTGGCCCGAGCGGGTGCGGGCGATGCAGGCGAACTGGATCGGCCGCAGCGAAGGCGTGCGCTTCGCGTTTCCGCACGCCATCCGCGCTGCCGACGGCACGCTCATCGGCGATGGCAGGATGTGGGTGTTCACCACCCGCGCCGATACGATCATGGGGGTCACATTCTGCGCCGTCGCGGCGGAGCATCCCCTGGCGACGCACGCCGCGGCGCTGGATCCGAAGCTTGCGGCGTTCGTCGCCGAATGCAGGCAAGGCAGCACGATCGAAGCCGAGCTCGCCATGATGGAAAAGAAGGGCCTGCCGACGGGTCTCTACGTCAACCACCCGCTGACCGGCGAGCGCATCGAAATCTGGATCGGCAACTACGTGCTAATGACCTACGGCGAAGGCGCGGTGATGGGCGTGCCCGCCCACGACGAGCGCGACTTCGCGTTCGCGAAAAAGTACGGCTTGCCCATCAAGCAAGTCATCGCCGTCGCCGGCGAGGTGTTCTCTGCCGACGCGTGGCAGCCGTGGTACGAGGACAAGTCGGGCGGGGTTTGCGTTAACTCCGGCAAGTACGACGGCATGACCTACCAGCAAGCGGTCACCGCGATCGTAGCCGACCTCGCCGCCCGCCGGCTGGGCGAAAAACGGATTACCTACCGGTTGCGCGACTGGGGGATCTCGCGCCAGCGCTACTGGGGGACGCCGATTCCGATCGTTCATTGTCCTGCCTGCGGCGACGTGCCGGTACCCGAGGCCGACCTGCCGGTGGTGCTGCCCGAGGATTGCATTCCGGACGGCACCGGCAATCCGCTCGCCAAGCGCGCCGATTTCGTCAACACGACCTGTCCACAATGCCGCAGGCCGGCAAAGCGCGAGACCGACACCATGGACACCTTCGTCGACTCGTCGTGGTACTACATGCGCTACGCGTGCCCCGGCGCGCCGACGGTGGTCGACGCGCGCAACGAGTACTGGAACCCGATGGACCAGTACATCGGCGGCATCGAGCACGCGATCCTGCATCTTCTCTATGCCCGCTTTTGGACCAAGGTCATGCGCGACCTGGGCCTGGTCAGGTTCGACGAGCCGTTCCAGCGCTTGATGACGCAGGGCATGCTGCTCAACCACAGCTATTTCCGGCGCACCGCCCAGGGGGGCATCGACTACTTCGCGCCCGACGACGTCGAACCGGTCCACGATGGCGAGGGCCGGATCACCGGTGGCACGCTCAAGAGCGACGGCCAGAGGGTCGAGTACGGTGGCACCGGCACGATGTCCAAGAGCAAGAAGAACGGGGTCGACCCGCAAGAGTTTATCGCCAGGTATGGCGCGGACACGGCGCGGATGTTCGTCATGCACGCCAGCCCGCCGGAGGACTCGGCCCTGTGGTCGGAAGAAGCGGTCGACGGCGCCTACCGCTTTCTCAAGCGGCTTTGGGCTTACGCCCAGCAGCGTGCCGACGCGCTTGCGCGCACGCCCGTCGCGATCGACTGGCCGCATGCGCCGCCGCCCCTGCGCAAGATCCGGCGCGAGCTGCACATGCTCCTCAAGCAGGCCGACGACGACTACCGCCGCATCAAGTACAACACCGTGGTCTCGGCGGGCATGAAGATGCTCAATGCCCTGGACGACTTGCCGCAGGAAGCGACGCCGGCGACCATCGAGCTCGCGCGCGAGGGCCTGTCGCTGCTGCTGCGCGTGCTCAACCCGGTCGTGCCGCACATTACACACGCGCTGTGGGAACAACTCGGCTACGCCGTCCGGTACGGCGACATTCTCGACGCGCCGTGGCCGAAGGTCGACCCAGCGGCGCTCGCGCAAGACGAGATCGAGCTGGTGCTGCAGGTCAACGGGAAGCTGCGTGGCAAGCTGCGGGTGGCGGCCATGGCCGACTCGGTGGCCATCGAAAAGGCCGCGCTCGCCAGCCCCGAGGTTCAGAAGCACGCCAACGGGGCCGCGCCGCGTCGCGTCATCATTGTTCCCGGGAGGCTGGTCAATGTGGTCGTCTAGACCCGCTCGCCGGCACCGATTGCGGCTCGACCTGCCGATCACGAACTGCGGCGTGTTGCTCGTCGCCCTGCTCGCCGGGTGCGGCTTTCACCTGCGCGGCGAAGCCCACTATGCATTCAATACGCTGTATCTGAACTCGCCTGCGACGCAGCCGCTCACCGCCGACCTCAAGCGCTCGCTGGAGGGCGTCGGCACGGCTCAGCTGGTCGAGTCGCCGGACAAGGCACAGGTGATCCTCGATATTGCCAGCGTTGAGAACAACAAGCAGATCCTGTCGCTGTCCAGCGGCGGCAAGGTCAGCGAATACTTGCTGTCCAAGCGCGTTCTGTTTCGGGTCCATGACGCGGCAGGCAACGACTGGCTGCCCACGGCCGAACTGGTCGTGCGCCGCACCTACAGCTACTCCGACAGCGCGGCGCTACCCAAGGAAGCGCAGGAGCAGCGCCTCTGGCGCGAGATGCAGGACGACGCCGTGCAGCAGATCGTGCGTCGGCTGCAGGCCGCCAGGAAGCCGGCCTAAAGTCGCAGCACGGGCCCGGTTGTCCGACGCGCCCGCTCGCCACCGTGCAAGTCCGCCCCTCCCAACTCACCGCCCTACTCGCCAAGAGCCTGGCGCCGCTCTATGTCATCCATGGCGACGAGCCCCTGCTGGCGATGGAAGCGGGCGATCAAGTACGTGCCGCCGCTCGCGCGGCTGGTTTCGAAGAACGGGAGGTGCTCGTCGCCGAGTCCGGCTTCAGGTGGGATGCTTTCGCCGCCGCGAACCGCAACCTCGGACTGTTCGGCGCGCGCAAGCTCGTCGATCTGCGCATTCCCTCGGGCAAACCCGGTGTCGAGGGCGCGCGCGCCCTCGAGGACTGCGCGACAAGCCCGCATCAGGACACGCTTACGCTGATCACGCTGCCGCGGCTGGACCGAGCCGCGCAGTCCTCGGCCTGGTTCTCCGCGCTCGACCATGGCGGCGTCGTGGTCGCTGTGCAGGCGCTCGAGCGCGCCGAACTGCCGCAATGGCTCGCCGCGCGACTGGCGCGACAAAAGCAGCACGGGTCCGCCGAGACGCTGCAGTTTCTTGCCGCCACGACCGAGGGCAACCTGCTCGCGGCGATGCAGGAAGTGGAGAAGCTCGGCCTGCTGCTCCCGGAAGGCGAACTCGATCCCGACGCCGTGCTCGACGCGATCGCCGACGTGGCGCGATTCGACGTCTTCCAACTCTCCGAGGCGTGGCTCGCGGGCGATGTTGCGCGTGCGCTGCGAATCCTCACGGCGCTCGAGACCCAAGGCGAGGCCGTGCCGCTGCTCATCTGGCAACTCGGCGAGGACCTGCATGCGCTCTCGTCGGTGCTCGGCGCGACCGCGAGCGGAACGCCTGTGTCAACCGCCGTTCGGACCGCGCGCGTCTGGGGCAAGCGGCAGGCCGCGCTGGAACGCGCCGCGCGACGCGTCGATCCGGCGCAGGTCGCGCCGCTGCTGCGGCAACTCGCGCGGCTCGACGAAATGGCCAAAGGTATCGGCCCGGGAAACGTCTGGGACGAAATCGAGGACATCGTGCTCGCGCTGGCCGGGCGGGCGCCGCGGCCCGCGGCATCCGTCAGCCGCTGAAAAATTCACACTGCCGCAAATCGTCGAGCCTGGGTCGTGGCGACCACGATGGTCGGGACGATCTCGACCATCCTCGCCGCGACCATAGTCAACGTTGCCTTTCCGGCGCTGCTGCGCGAATTCCATGTCGGTCACGACTCTCTGCAGTGGGTCGCGACCGGGTTTCTTGCCGCGACCACCACGACCATGCTCGCCACGGCGTGGCTGGTCGATTCCTTCGGGCAGCGCAATACCTTCGTCGTGACGATGGCGGTGTTCCTGGCGGCGTCGCTGCTCGGCGCGAGCAGCTGGAATATCGAATCGCTGATCGCCGCCCGCGTGTTGCAGGGCGCCGCGGCGGGGGTCATGCAGCCGTTGGCGATGATCGCGGTGTTCGAGGTTTTTCCGGTCGAGCAGCGAGGCCGGGCGATGGGGGTGTTCGGCTTCGGCGTGGTGCTCGCACCCGCGGTCGGCCCGGCGGTGGGCGGCCTGCTGACTCAGGCGTTCGGCTGGCGGGCGATCTTTCTGCTTTCGCTCCCGTTCTGTGTCGCCGCGCTGCCGCTCGGCTGGCGCTGGCTTTCCTCTGCCACCCCCGCCAGGCCGCGGCAGCGCTTCGACTGGATCGGCGTCATGCTGCTCGCCGGGGCGCTGCTGTCTCTTCTCAATCTGCCGGTCGTGGCCCATCGCAAGGGCTGGTTTTCTGCGCTCGCGCTGGGCGATGCGATCGCGACGCTGGCGCTGAGCTCCGCTTTCATAGCCTGGCAATTTCGTGCCCGTGTGCCCTTGCTGCCGGTGCGCCAGTTCTCCAGCCGGGGATTTCGCGCGGCGCTGATGGTCGCCGTAGCCTACGGCCTCGGGCTGTTCGGCACGACCTACCTGGTGCCCGTATTCGTGCAGGACATCGCCGGGTATGGCCCGGCCAGGGCAGGCAACCTGCTTCTCGCGCCGGGATTTGCCCTCGCGCTGGCAATCGCGCTCGGCGGCCGCCTGACCGATCGCGCTCCGCCGCGCCACGTCGTCGTCGGGGGGCTTGCGTGCTTTGCCCTGTCGAGCCTGTTGCTCGCCTTTGCCAGCGCGCAGACCGCATTCTGGCTGCTCGCGGTCTGGCTGACGATCGGCCGCATCGGTCTCGGGTTCATCATCCCGGCGCTCAACGTGGGCGCGGTCGAATCGCTGCCGCCGCAGTACCTTGGGCAGGCGTCCGCCGCGGTCAATTTCGCGCGCCAGCTGGGAGGCGCCGTCGGTGTCAATCTGCTGGCGGTTGTGCTCGACTGGCGGCTTTCGGTCTATGGCTCCGGCGCCGCGGCGACGTTGGCCTTCCGCGATTGCTTTTTGGTCGTTACAGTCGCGTTTGCAGCCGCGGCCATCCCCGCAACCTCGGTCAGGAAGCACACTTGGGTAAGGAGCTAACCATGTACAAGAAGATTCTCGTCGCATACAACGGCGCACCCGAATCCCGATCCGCGCTCGACGAGGCCATGCG
>Ga0074044_10000327_pt1 | contig 47520 bp, 39 predicted proteins | sample BogForMeECP23OM1_FD_94443 | JGI IMG/M metagenome (GOLD analysis project Ga0074044, IMG submission 94443) | Bog forest soil microbial communities from Calvert Island, British Columbia, Canada - Bog Forest MetaG ECP23OM1 | ecosystem: Environmental > Terrestrial > Soil > Wetlands ...
CAAAATCCTGCGCCTGCCCGATCTCATCCGCTTCCGCCGCATGCTTGGCTTGTTCGCGTTTTTCTACGCCTGCCTGCACTTCACCACGTACATCTGGCTGGATAAATTTTTCGATCTCGCGGAAATGTGGAAGGACGTCGCCAAGCGCCGTTACATCACTGTCGGTTTCACCGCGTTCCTGCTGCTGATTCCGCTGGCCGTTACTTCCACTGCGGGCTGGATCCGCCGCATCGGCGGCCGGCGCTGGCAGCAACTTCATCGCGCCATCTACTTCAGCGCCCTCTGCGGCGTGATTCATTATTACTGGCTGGTGAAATCCGCGGTGATTCGCCCGCTCGCCTACGCCGCTATTCTCGCCGTACTGCTCCTCTGGCGTTTAGCCGTAAAATACTGGCCCCAACCGCAACCAGCTACCGCCGACTTGCAACCCAAGCCGCAGCGCGTGCAGGCCTGAACATATCGCAAGCGGATTCGCTAGACGGCTGCATCCGTCGCTTTCCTAAGGAATTTCCTGATGCGCTGCAGCGCTTCCGAGTACATCGCTTCGGTGACGCGCCCCGTCTGCGTATTTTGCTGGCTGGGATGGTACACGCCAAAGAGGCGCGGCACGCCCGGCGCAATTTCCGCTTCCGCGCCGTGCGCGAACTTGTAGGCCGTGCGTGAGCTGATCTTTCCATCCTGCTTCAGGATTTCCAGATACGCGTCCCACGCAATTTTGCCCAGCGCCAGCACCGCCGCAGGCCGCAGAATTTCCAGTTCGCGCCGAAGATACCCGCGGCAATTCAGGATTTCGCGCGGCAGCGGCTTGTTCGCCGGGGGCGCGCAACGCACCGCCGCCGCAATGTAAACATCATGGAGTCGCAAACCATCCTCGCGATTCTGCGAAGTCGGCTGATTTGCAAAGCCGGCCTTGTGCAGCGCCTTGTACAAAAAATCGCCCGACCGATCGCCCGTGAACACGCGCCCCGTGCGATTCGCTCCATGAGCCGCCGGCGCCAGTCCCAAAATGAACAATTGCGCGTTGGGATCACCAAAGCCCGGCACGCCGCGGCCCCAATATTCCCATTCGCGGAACGCCCGCCGCTTTTCGCGCGCCACTTTTCCCCGGTATTTCACCAGCCGCGCGCATTTCCGGCAGGCGCACACTTCCTCTTCGATAACGCGCAATGCCGCTTCCTGCTTCACTTACTTCCTTTCAGCGCCGCCGCGATCAGCACCGCCTGGTTCCGCTTTTCATCATTGCGGCCATACAGCAGCGTCACTGTCCCATGCGCACGTTCCAGACGCTTTACTTCCGCCAATAACTCTTCCTTCTTCGCCAGCTCGCTGGCGTAGCGCTTTACGAACTCGTCCCATTTTTCCGGGTCGTGCCCAAACCATTTGCGCAGCGCATCGCTCGGCGCAATCTCCTTCATCCACAAATCCGCCTTCGCGCGCGCTTTCGTCAAACCGCGCGGCCACAAGCGATCCACCAGCACGCGAAATCCATCTTCCTTCGACGGCTTCTCATAAACGCGTTTCACCTGGATCATGGCTCACCTCACTTGAAAAGCTTCAGCACTTCCTCGTGCAGCAGGCCATTGGTGCTGACGAATCTTCCTTTGTAGATGCTGCGCTCGCCATCAACCGTCGTCGCTTTTCCGCCGGCTTCTTCCACGATGATGCCCAGCGGCGCCAGGTCCCACGGCTTGGAGACCCAGTCCAGCGCCGCATCCACCGCGCCTTCCGCCACAAGCATGTGTTGCCAGAAGCCGCCGAGCGAACGGCTGTTGCGCGCCGCGTCCGCAAACCGCCGGATGATCGCGCGGACTTCCATGTCCTTGCTCGGCCCCGTGCCCGTTGTGAACACCATGGCATCCTCAAGCCGCGCTACCTTGGAAACATGGATACGATGGCCGTCGCGATACGCGCCCTCGCCGCGATACGCCCACCAGCGCGTGCCCCGGCCAAGCTCCGGCGCGGACACCAGGCCCGCCACAATCTCGCCGTTTTCTTCAATCCCCATCAGCGTGCCGAACGTGGGAATGCCGCGCGAAAATTCCTCCGTGCCATCAATGGGATCGACGATCATCCGCGCGCGCCCGTTTTGTGCCGGAGCCTTCGCGCTATCGCCGCCCATCTCTTCGCCCAGCACATCCAGTGGCAGGCCGCTGGCGGCCACTTTAGCACGCGCCATCGCTTCCACTTCCTTGTCCGCCTGGGTTAACGCCGAGCCATCCCGCTTGCGTTCCACGCGCATCTCCGCCGCGCGAAAATATTTTACTGCGATCGTGTCCGCCTCCCCTGCAATCGCCTCCAACAATGATTTGTACTTCTCCGCATATCCCATGAAATGGTCCTTTTCCTCGCGGCGCCGCGAGCCTGCTGTTCCCGAACGCCCGCTTCTGCATGTCACCTGCCGCCAACTCGCATTTGACACGCTCGCGCTCTCTCCCTAGCATACAAACTTATACCCATGTCTGCCCACGCCAACACAGGCACCGTGCTGGACCGCATCCTGGAATCCCGCCGCGCCTGGGTTGAGCACCGCAAGCGCGTCCTGCCAGAGGCCGCGCTGAAATATGGCGTGAAGGCGGCTCCGCCCGTGCGCGATTTTCCCGCCGCGCTTTCCCGCGATGCCATTAACATTCTTGCTGAGTTGAAGCCCGCTTCTCCTTCTCGCGGCGTTTTGCGCGATCCCTTCGATGCGCCGGCCCTCGCGCAGACGTTTGAAGATGCGGGCGCGGCCGCACTATCCGTCCTCACTGAAGAGGAGTTCTTCCATGGCTCGCTGAAGAACTTGCGCGATGCGCGCAGAAGCGTCGCTCTTCCAGTTTTGCGAAAAGATTTTATTTTTGATCCCTGGCAAGTGTGGGAAGCGCGCGCGAACGACTCCGACAGTTTTCTTCTGATTGTGGCCGCGCTCGGCGATATTCAGTTGCAGGAGTTAATCGCTTTGGGCCGCGAACTCAGCATGGAGCCGCTCGTCGAGGTTCACACGCTCGAAGAACTCACCCGCGCGCTTTCGGCCGGTGCGCGAATCATCGGAGTAAACAACCGCGACCTGAAAACCCTTGCGGTGCGCGTGCAGACTTCCTACGAATTGATCGAGCATATTCCCGAAGATTGCCTTGCCGTCAGCGAATCCGGCCTGCGGACCCACGACGATTTGCAGAAGTTGCGCGCCGCCGGCTTTGACGCCTTTCTCATTGGCGAATATCTGATGCTCGCCCCCGATCCCGCCGCCGCGCTCAAGGATCTCCTTAATCCACCGCAGCGATAAGCTGACTTCGCGTACACTATTTCTTATGGTCCGCGTCAAAATCTGCGGCATCACGAACCCTGCCGATGCTCGGCTGGCTACCGAGCTTGGCGCCGACGCTTTGGGTTTTAATTTTTATGAGAAAAGCCCGCGCGCGGTTTCTCCGGCCGATGCGTGGGAGATACGGCGCAAGCTGGCGCCCTTCGTCAGTGCCATAGGCATCTTTGTGGATTGGAAACCAAGCGCCGTTACGGCTCTGGCCACAAGTTTGCGCCTGGACGCGGTGCAACTTCACGGCGACGAGGGCGCCCGCAATGTGGACGATTGTTCTAAACAATTACCCGTGATCAAAGCGCTTCACATGGGCCCGGAATTCTCTGAGAAGCAATTTTCACGCTTCCGTTCCGCCTCCGCCTTCCTTCTGGACGCCGCCCCGAACGCGGACAAGCCCAAACAGTTCGGTGGCACGGGCAGAACCATTGATTGGCCGCTCGCCCGCAAACTTGCTGCCACTCATCGCATCATCCTGGCCGGCGGGCTGACGCCCGAAAACGTCGCCGAAGCGATTCGCACCGTGCGCCCCTATGCCGTGGACGTGGCCAGCGGCGTCGAGTCCCGACCCGGCAAGAAGGATCTCGGCAAGCTTCGCGCCTTTTTCGCCGAAGTGGCCCGCGCCCAACGCGAAATTCCCTGACGTGCCCGACGGGACTCCGCGCAAATCCCAACTCGCTGTACAATACTTGCTCTACCCATGAGCACCCAACTCACCATACCCGCCACCACGCCCGGGCGCTTCGGCCCCTACGGCGGCCGCTACGTTCCAGAAACGCTGATGGTGCCGCTGTTTGAACTCGAGCGCGTCTACGAACTGGCGAAGACCGATGCGGCCTTTCAAGCGCGGTTCCAGGATTTGCTGAAGAATTTTGCCGGACGGCCCACGCCGCTGCAATTCGCTGCGCGCCTGACCGCGAAACTTGGCGGCCCGCGCATCTACCTGAAGCGCGAAGACCTGCTTCACACCGGCGCGCACAAAATCAACAACGCCATCGGCCAGGGACTTCTCGCCGTGAAGATGGGCAAGCCGCGCATTATTGCCGAAACGGGCGCAGGGCAGCATGGCGTCGCGTCTGCCACGGTTGCCGCGCATCTTGGCCTGCAATGCACCGTGTACATGGGAACGGAAGACATGGCGCGGCAGGCGCTAACGTTGCGCGCATGCGCATGCTTGGCGCGGAAGTGATTGGCGTCGAGTCCGGCAGCCGCACGCTAAAGGACGCCATCAACGAAGCCATGCGCGATTGGGTCACCAATGTGCGCACTTCGCACTATTTACTGGGCTCGGTTCTGGGCGCGCATCCTTATCCTACGATGGTGCGCGATTTCCAAGCGGTGATTGGCCGTGAAGCCCGCGCGCAAATTCTGGAAGCCGAGAAGCGCTTGCCCACGCATCTCTACGCTTGCGTTGGCGGCGGCTCTAACTCCATCGGGTTGTTCTACGAATTCCTGAAGGACGCCGATGTGAAGCTCGTCGGCATCGAAGCGGGCGGGCGCGGCAATGGCCTCGGCGAACACGCCGCGCGCCTTGCGGCGCATCAGGGATTCTCGGGCGCGCGGCCTGGTGTGCTGCAGGGCACTTACACTTACGTCCTGCAAAACGAGGACGGACAGATTGCCTCGACTCATTCCATTTCCGCGGGCCTCGATTATCCCGCCATCGGCCCGGAACACGCCTGGCTCGCAGATCAGCGTCGCGCGGAATACGCCGCAGTTTCCGACCAGGCCGCGCTCGATGCCGCGCAGCTTCTTTCGCCCACCGAAGGCATCATCCCCGCGCTGGAATCCGCGCACGCCCTCGCGGGCCTGATCGAGCGCCTGCCCCAATTCAAGCCCAGCGATCTCGTTATCATGAATCTTTCCGGCCGCGGCGATAAGGATATGGATACCTATACCCGGCTGCTCGGAAAACTCACATGATGCCGTGTTCGTTGGCCATTAACGTGAATCGTTGAATGACTATTGCTCTCACATCTCGCATCGCCAGGCGTTTCGCGGATCTGCGCGCCGCAGGCGAACTCGGCATTATTACGTACATCACCGCGGGCGATCCCACGCTTAGTGCGACGCGCGATTACGTTTTGGCGCTGGCAGAAGCGGGTGCTGATGTCATCGAACTGGGTGTGCCATTCAGCGATCCCCTTGCCGATGGCCCGACGATTCAGCGGGCTTCTGAACGCGCATTGAAGTCCGGCACGACGCTAGCCGGCGTGATTGCGCTCGTCCACCAAATCCGGCAATCCAGCCAGGTGCCGCTGGTGCTCTTCAGCTATTTCAATCCCATCCTCCAGATGGGCCTGAAGAAATTTGCCGCCGTGGCTTCAGAAGCCGGGGCCGACGGAGTGCTGGTCACCGACCTGACGCCGGAAGAATCGGCGGAGTATCGCGAAATCATGCAGGCGCATCATCTCGACACAATTTTCCTGGCCGCGCCCACGTCCACCGACGAGCGCCTCGTGAAAATCGCCGCGTGCTCCTCGGGTTTTCTCTACCTGATTTCGCGCACGGGCGTGACTGGCGCAAAGGAGGCGCTGCCTGACGATTTGCCCGCTCTCCTTCGGCGTGTGCGCAACTTCACGCAACTTCCCATCGCCGTGGGCTTCGGGATTTCGCTGCCAGTCCACGTGTCCGTTCTCGGCGGGCTTGCGGATGCAGCCGTGGTTGGCTCCGCACTGGTTTCGGAAATTGAGAAGGCGGCTTCGCCCGAGGCAGCAGCCACAGCCTTGCGCGCGCGCGTTCGGGCACTCAAGGAAGCCGCAAGCCAAGGCCTATCCCGCCGCGAGGCCACGCGATGAACCTATCCGACTGGCGGCGCCGCATCGATGAAATTGATAAGAAACTCGTCGAGCTGCTCAACGAGCGTTCGCAATGCGCTTTGGAGACCGGCCGCATCAAGCAGGAATCGAACCTTCCGCTCTACCAGCCCGAGCGCGAAAACGAAGTGCTGGCAAACGTCGAAAGCCACAACAAAGGGCCGCTCACCGACGCCGCGATTCGCCGACTGTTTGAGCGCATCATTGACGAGGCGCGCTCCGCCGAGCGTCTGGCGATGCACGGCGATCCACCTGCAGACAAGGATTCCAAATGACGACGCACAAACAATTTTCGTGCTGTCTCTCACGAATCACAGGAATTGAGGCCTGACCATCATGGTTATCATCATGCATGAAGGAGCCACCGACGAGCAGATTCAGCACGTCATTGACCGCGTGATTGCCAGCGGCTTTGACGTGCACCGCTCGACCGGCGCCACTCACACCGTTCTCGGCGCCGTGGGCGTCCATCGCGATTTCGATCATCGTGATTTCGAGTTGCTGGAAGGCGTGCGCGAAGTGGTGCGCATCACGCAACCGTTCAAACTGGCCAGCCGCCATTTCAAGCCGCAAGGCACCATCATCGATCTGGGCCGCGGCGTGAAAATCGGCGGCAGTGAAATTGTTGTTGCGGCGGGCCCATGCTCCGTGGAAACGCCCGAGCAGATCCATGCGATCGCGGAAGCCGTTTCCAAAGCAGGCGCCAGGATTTTGCGCGCGGGCGCGTTCAAGCCGCGGACTTCGCCCTACGCATTTCAGGGCCTGGGCGAAAAAGGTTTGCAGATGATTCGCGACGCCGCGGACAAATTCAAGCTGTTCGTCGTCAGCGAGATCATGGATCCCTCGCAAATCCAGATGATGGGCACGTATGTGGACATTTTTCAGGTGGGCGCGCGCAACATGCAAAATTATTTTCTGCTGCGGGCCCTCGGCGAAGTGCAGAAACCGGTGCTGCTGAAGCGCGGCATGTCCGCCACCATCGAGGAGCTGCTGTTGAGCGCCGAATACATTCTAAGCGGCGGAAACTACAATGTTGTCCTGTGCGAGCGCGGCATTCGCACCTTTGAAACCGCCACGCGCAACACTCTGGATATCGCGGCAATCCCCGTGATTCAGAAACTGTCGCACCTGCCTATTTTTGCCGATCCCTCGCACGGCACCGGGCGCCGCGACAAAGTGCCGCCCATGGCGCGCGCCGCCGTTGCCGCAGGGGCGGATGGTTTGCTTATCGAAGTACACAACGATCCTGACCATGCGCTCTCTGATGGCGCGCAGTCGCTCTATCCCACGAATTTCGCGCAACTCATGGGTGAACTCCGCATCATCGCGCCCGCCGTGGGGCGCCGCTTGGCCTGACGCACATGGCACCGCATCTCATTCAGCGCGTCACCATCCTCGGCACCGGCCTGATCGGCGGTTCATTCGCGCTGGCGCTGCGCAAATATGCGCCCGACGTGCACATCGCCGGCTGGGACCGCGCGGAGGTTGTAGAACAGGCGCGAAAAAGCGGCGCGGTCGACGAAGGCTTTTCCGATTCGCTGGCACCCGCCCTCCGCAATTCCGATCTCGTCTACATCGCGTTGCCAATCGGCACCACGCTTGACCTGCTTTCGGAAATTGCGCGGCATGCCGGCTCGCACGCGCTGGTTACGGACGCTTCGAGCACCAAGCAGCGCATCACCCAGGCCGCCGCGGAATTATTCCCTCAGGAAGGCGGGCCATACTTCCTTGGCGGGCATCCCATGGCCGGGCGAGAACTTTCCGGCTTCGAGCACGCCGACGCGGACCTTTTCCGCGGCGCCACGTACGCGCTGACGAGCGACACGGGGGAAATACGCGATCCGCGCGTCGTCGCTTTCGTGAAAATTCTGGGGAAGATGGGCGCGCGGCCGGTGTGGCTCGGCGCAAAGCAGCACGATTATGCCGTCGGACTGGCCTCGCATCTGCCGCAACTCGCGGCCGTGGCGATGGCGTCTTTTCTCTACGATCATCTGGACGAAAATGGCCTGCCCATTACGCTGGCGGGGCCGGGCTTGCGGGATACGCTGCGGCTTGCGGGCAGCCCTTATTCCACTTGGCGCGATATCGTGCTCACGAATCGCGAAGTGCTTTCCGTCGCGCTCGATCTGTTTGCCCGGCGTCTTGATGATCTTCGCGAACGCCTCGGCTCCCGCGAACTCGAAGCCGATTTCGACTCAGCCAACGAACTGTACAAACTCCTGCGGGGCTTGTAGTCGCTGCGGATTAAAGCTTGGCCAGTTTGAGTTCCAACTCTCGCAGCATGTAGACGTCTTCGCGGTTGTAGGCAAGCAGTTCTCTGCGCAGCTTCTCGTCGCCTGTTTTCATATACGACCGGAATGTTTCCATGGCCCAGGCGCCTTCGCGGTCAGGGAATTGCCGCCGAAGTCCCAGTTGCTGCTCGACCTTTTTCAGGCCACCATACAGGTTGCGTTCCCAGCATTCCGGGCACAGATCGGTATGCGGGAATTCTTTGTCGAGGACGACGCCCAATTGCGCGGCAATGACCGGAAAGTCGAATCCGACTCTTCGCTTGATGGTGTCCGGGATGGAGCGTCCGTTATAGGTCACGATTTTCTTCGTGCCCTCGAGAGCCTGGACGAGTCTCGCTTTCGTAATTTCCTTATCGAAGAGTTGCACAAACGTGTCGCTGTCATTGTCCAAAAGCCTTACACCGAGAACGGTGATCAGGTGATTTTGCGAGTCGCGAAAAAACCGGTCGTCGTTGCTCGTGAATTGGCCGACGTAGTTCGTCTCGATATCCAGATAGGCAACTTTCATGGCCGCTCCTCAGGCAATTCCATGCTTCGGTCTGTGAATGAATCGGTTGTTTCTGTAGAACCGACGATAGCACTGCGCGGAATAGGACCTCAAGGCCGGCGGGAGCGAACGTCATCCGCGGCAGGCGTAGATTCGTTTGGCGGACAACTCCGCAATTCCGAAATGTCCGCCAATTGGAGTAAACTCCACGCAGAGTTTTTCGTGGTCACGTAAGGACAGAATTTGGATAAGCGCATCGCATCTCCGGACGACGCCATCGCCAATCTTCGCGATGGCATGACCATTCTGATTGGCGGCTTCGGACTTTGCGGCATTCCCGAAAACCTGATCGGTGCGGTGCGCCGCCAGGGTACGAAGGACCTCACCATCGTCAGCAACAACGGTGGTGTGGAAGACTGTGGCGTCGGGGTCCTACTGCAAAACCGCCAAGTCAAGAAGATGATCTCCACGTATATCGGGGGGAATAAGCACTTCGAGCAGCTCGCGCTCAGCGGTGAACTCGAATTGGAGTTGAATCCCCAAGGGACGCTCTCGGAGCGGCTGCGCGCGGGTGGCGCGGGCATTCCCGCGTTTTACACGCCCACAGGCTTTGGGACGGTGGTGGCCGAAGGCAAGGAGACCCGCGAATTTGGCGGCCGAATGTACGTCCTGGAACGTGCGTTGCGAGCCGATTTCGCCTTTGTCAAAGCGTGGAAGGGCGATCGCTGGGGCAACCTCGTCTATCGCAAGACGGCGCGCAATCTGAATCCAATGATGGCTACGGCTGCTGACTTCGTAGTTGCAGAGGTGGAAGAACTTGTGGAACCCGGGGAAATTGATCCCGATTTTGTGCACACGCCGGGAATCTATGTGGATGCCATTTTTCAAGGCGAGCACTTCGAAAAGCGCATCGAGCAGCGCACCGTGCGCAAAGTGTAGTGGCCAGCCTTTAGGCCGGGAGGACCTGGTTAAACTGCGAACTGTAAACTGAGAACTGTTCATGCCCCTGACCGATGACCAAAAACGGGAAAGGATTGCCAAGCGCATCGCGCGCGAACTACGCGACGGCTACTACGTCAATCTGGGTATCGGCGTTCCCACGCTTATTGCTAATTACATTCCCAAAGGCATGGATGTGGTCATGCAATCCGAAAATGGCATGCTCGGCGTTGGCCCCTATCCCCTCGAGTCCGAAGTGGATGCCGACCTCGTCAATGCAGGCAAGGAAACCGTCACGGAAATTCCGGGCACCTGCTATTTTTCATCCGCGGATTCCTTCGCCATGATTCGCGGCGGCCACATTGACCTCACGGTTCTCGGAGGCCTTCAGGTGGACGAAAGGGGAAATCTTGCGAACTGGTCCATCCCCGGAAAAATGTTGAAGGGCATGGGCGGCGCGATGGATCTGGTAGCGGGGGCGAAGCGTGTGTTCATCGCCATGGAGCACGCCACGCGCGACAACAAGCCCAAAATCCTGAAGAAATGCACGCTGCCGCTGACCGGAGTCGAAGTGGTGGACCACATCGTGACCGAGCTGGCTTTCATTGACGTTACGCCCGCCGGGCTGCTGCTGCGCGAACTTGCTCCCGACGCCACCTTTGAGCAGGTGCAGTCCCTGACGGAGCCTAAGCTGCTGCTTCCGCCCAACGGCCCCGCTCCAATGTCCACCTGATTGCCATTTATGCGCTCATCCACCATGAGGCCAAAGAAAAAGCCCCGGCAGAGGGCTCGCAAGCAGAGCATTCGCCCAGCTCTGATTCCCATCACTCCAGAGATGCAACACTGGTCGGCGTTGCTGGAAGGAGAGCTAAAAACCTGGCCCGATGTAACGGCCAAGCGACTCTTCAGCTTCCGATCTTTCTATCGCGGAAAAGCCATTTTTGCGGCGCTCCCGCGTTCACGCTCGTTCAACAGCGCAACTTCCATTATTTTCAAGTTCAATCCCATGCCTCCAGTTTTGGTTAAGCGCGCACAAGCGGATGCACGCGTCAACTTCAATACGCGCATTTCCGGTACTGGCTGGTTGTCTTTCGAGCTGAAATCGGAGGCGGATCTTCGCGACGCGTTGTGGTGGCTCAACCGTGCCTACGAATGCGCCAAAGGTCGCACTCGCTAAAGGCCCGTGTCTCGTTCTCGACACTTTCACCGCATCTCTCTCCCACACTCGCAGGCCATGCGGTAAACTAGGTGCCATCATTTTCAGAAGGCGCACATGAAACCCGACTCGATCGTCATCATCAGCTTGCACTCCCCCAAGGAGAAAATCTGGGGCATTCTCCTGGACATCAATACCAGCGGCGTGACCATCCGCGGCATCGATCTGAACTCTTTCGATCATTTCGTCAGCCAGATCAACCAACTGGATGCCGAGCGCGTCGGCCTGCCCACCGTCTTCTTCCCCATGTTGCGTGTCGAGCGTATCTCGCTTGACGAGCCTTCCGGATCGATTCCCTCGATGGCGGAGATTTTTGAACGCAAAATCGGCCGCACCTTGACCGATTATCTCGCCCAGTTCGCCTGATCTGGGATATCCTGACAGCCAATGAAAGTCCGCATCTGGACGGTACCCAATCAGATCACGTTTTTGCGCCTCGGCTTTCTGCCGTTTTTTCTGGTCCTCATTCTCTACGAGGAATACCGGTGGGCGCTTCTGGTGCTGATGTGCGCGGCGCTGACCGATGCGGTGGATGGCTTGCTGGCGCGGCGGCTGGATCAAAAATCGGCGCTGGGCGCGTACCTCGATCCCATTGCCGACAAACTGCTGCTCTCTTCCTCGTTTGTGGCGCTGGCGATGGAAAAGCAGATCCCCTGGTGGCTGGCAATTTTCGTGCTGAGCCGCGATATTCTGATGCTTGTGGTCGCCGCGGTCATACTGGTGATCCAGGGCTACCGGCCATTTCCGCCAAGCCTCCTGGGCAAGGCGACTACGTTTTTTGAGATTGCGCTGGTGTTTTTCACGCTGCTGGCCGCGTCCTATGGCAATGAAAGGGTAGGCCTGCTGTCGCACTATTTGGGGTACATGGTGGCCGCGTTCGTGATCGCCTCGGGCTTCCACTATTCCGTCGTCGTCGCCCGGCGCTTGCACTTGTCGTAAAACGTCAATAACTCCGAAGGAGTTTGGCCAGGCAAGTCCTGTTAAGAGCGATTCAAACCCAGCTCACAAATGCATTCCGTTCCTGTCGCATTCACCTCAGGGGTTAAAACCCCTGAATAGCTAAGGCTTTTCGGCACGGCTGAAGCCGTGCCCTCCCGAATACCATTTACAAGCTGGCTTCTAGTTAGTGGAGCAGGGGACGAATGCGGCGGAGCGCTGCGGCAAATTGATCGGCGTTGTAGGAGGAAGGATTTTCGAGCTGCTGAAATAGCGCGTTGATGGCAGCACGCGCTTCGGCGGCATCGGCGGGATTCGTATCCTTGCTATAGGCAATGTACAGCGAATCAAGCGCCATGGCGGCCTGCTCCGCTGCGCGTTCATCGGAGATGGCAATGTTTTCCGCGTCGTCGGTGATGCGCTGAAGCATGCGCAGCGTGATGGCTTGGTCGTATTGCATCGTGGAGAGGCGCTCCGCGATGCGCTGGGCGAGCGGTGCGGCAGCCGCAGCGGCGTCCGCCACGATGCGGCGATCGGGATTCAGCTTGCTCATTTCCGTGGAGACCGTCAGGAGTTGCCGGTCGAGTTCCTGGCCGTTCGCGGAATTGATTTGCTTGGCCAAGAGGCGAAAAACGGCATAGCGCGAAGCATTCCACGCAGGATCACCGGGGCGGCGGCCCTCGTAGCCATGCTCCTGGCGCCAGCCATCTTTCGCCGCGCCCAACGAGTGGTGGCAGGCAAAGCAGGAAAGCTCCGCGTACTCAGGCCAGGGATCCTTTTTGTCGGCACGTTCGCCGCGGGCGCGCCACGCTAGGCGATCCATCGAATCGCTAAGCTGCACGGCCTGGCCCGTGCTCCAATCACGGACCCCGGCCCACGCCGCTTCTTCCACGGGCTTGCCGGGAGCGGATTCGCGGGGCACCTTCCAATGACGCGGCATGACCGCGGAAAACGAGTCCAGTTCAAAATACAAATCGGGATGCCCGGCGGCGATCAGTTCGTGGTCAACGAACTTCTCTTTTGTGCCCAGGTGGCATTCCAGGCATTTCTGCGTGCGGTGAATGACGTCGCGCGTATCTTGCATACCCTGGGCCACTGATTTTTCGTGCGGCCAATCGCGCGTGGTGTGCGGGCCAAGCCAGGCAGACGCGGGGCCGTGGCAGGATTCGCAGGAAACGCCTTCGGCAATTTCAAACGCACGCCCCCGCTGGTCCGGAGTGGTATAAAGCGCGTGACACACCAGGCATTTCGGCGATTCTTCCGCCTTGCTGCCAAGTTTCAGGATGCGCGCCATGCGCTCCCCAACATAGCCGGTGAGCGCCTGATACGCGCGGCTGTGTTTGTCCTGCAATATCCACGTGGAGTATTCATTCTGCAGAATGCGGCTGCCGGCGATGGGCTTGACGCTGCCGTGGCAACTGGTGGCGGCGCACGAACCCGGGCCAATGTACTTGATCGGCTCCGGCGTATCCGTGGCCGCGGAATCCGCCGCAGCCAAGCAAAGAAAAACCCCCGCGAAGAGCAGGGCGAGGCGCGAATAACCTTTTTGGCAATGAATTCGCATGCGGTTGGACGCGAAACGTCTTTTCGCTTATAGCTTCGGCCCGTCCGCAAGTCAACCGGAAGCGTTGGCTTTTTGGGGGCATTGCGCGAAAAGACAACGGGCGGCACTTTACTTCCGGCCACGCTGCCCCTACTATGCGTCAATATCCTGGACCCCGAAGCGCGCCGGGGCTATCGGCACGTGCGGCGCAGTGTCGCGAGAGACTCCACCGTGATTTTTGACGAACTGCGAGCCATCCAACTGCGCTATGGGTACCTGCCAAAGGCGGAGTTGCAGGCACTTTCCAAGCGCACTCAAACACCCCTTTACCAAATCCACAGCGTCGCCAGTTTTTACCCGCATTTTCACCTGACCCCTCCGGCGAAAGCGGAAATCCACGTTTGCGCGGATATGAGCTGCCACCTGAATGGCGCTTGCGAGCTCCGCGCGGAATTGCGGCGGCGCTTTGCCGGAGCGCGGCCGGAAGATGTGCAGATCAAGGATGTGAGCTGCCTGGGACGCTGCGATCAAGCACCGGCAGTGGCCATCAACGACCAGATTTTCGCGAATATCACTCCGGAACGCGCGGAGGACTTGGTGCGCAGGGCCCTCCGCGAAGACGAGTTGCGCGCCGACCAGGTGCACGAAAGCCGCGTGGCCTGCGCTTCCGATCCTTATGGCGAAGGCGAAAAGTATGGCGTGGTGCGGCGGTTGATTGCCACAAAAGATTGGGATGGCGTGCTGGCCACGCTGAAGGAAGCGGAGCTACGCGGATTGGGCGGCGCCGGCTTTCCGACTTCGATGAAGTGGGACCTGGTGCGCAAGCAGGCGGAGCCGGTGAAATACGTCGTGTGCAATGCCGATGAAAGCGAGCCGGGCACAATCAAGGACCGCTTCATCCTCAGCAACCTGCCGCACCTGGTGATCGAAGGAATGCTGATTGCCGGGCTGATTACGCGCGCCAAGAAAGGCATTCTCTACATCCGCCACGAATATCCGCTGCAGGAAGAGATTTTCGGCGAAGAGTTGCGGCGCTGCACCAAGGCGGGGCTACTGGGCAAAAAGATTCTGGGCAGCGAGTTCGATTTCGATATGGAAGTTTTCGTGAGCCCCGGCGGGTATATCTGCGGCGAAGAAAGCGCTTTGATTGAAGCGATCGAAGGGCATCGCGCGGAACCCCGCAACAAGCCGCCCTTCCCCGGGCAGGTGGGTTTGTGGCAGAAGCCCACGGTGATCAACAACGTCGAAACGTTTGCGAATGTGCCGCAGATTCTGGCGCGCGGGGTGGAGTGGTATAAAACTGCGGGCGTTGGCGGTTCGCGCGGGCTGAAATTTGTTGGCGTCAGCGGACACGTGGCGCGGCCCGGCGTGTTTGAAGTTCCCATGGGCACGCCGATGCATGAGGTGATTTTCCAGCATGCTGGTGGTATTCGCGGCGGCCGCAGATTGAAGGCGTTTGCGCCGTCGGGGCCGTCCTCGGGCTATTTGCCGGCGTCCATGGTGGATGTGCGGCTGGATTTCAAGGCGCTGGCGGAGGCTGGGTCGATGCTGGGCTCCGGCGCGATTGTGGTGTGCGACGACACAACGTGCATGCTGGATATGGCGCTGACCGCGGTGCGCTTCTACCGTAACGAATCGTGCGGGAAGTGCGTGCCGTGCCGCATGGGCTCGCAAAAGATGGTGGAAATGTTGGCGCGGTGGACGCAGGGCGGCGTGAGCGCGGCGCAGTATCGCGCGGACCTGGCGCTGCTGGAGGAATTGTCACAGGCCATGAGCCTGACTTCGATTTGCGGACTGGGGCAAATTGTGCCGGCGCCGATTCAATCCGTGTTGAAACATTTCCGGGCAGAGGTGGATGCACACGTGTTGAATGGGAAGTGTCCTAGCGGGATTTGTTTTTCGGAGAGCGCGCGGATGGCTGAACTGCCACGGGTGGGGATACGGCCGTGAGAGGAAGGACTTACACAGAGAGCGCAGAGGGCACAGAGTTCACGGAGACATTGAGTAGTGGGAACGGCCTGAGTTGAAGAGATGACGCGGAGACGATGAGCACATCGGCTACAAACGCGGGACTTGTGGAATTGACGATTGACGGCAAGGCTGTTCAGGTGCCGGCCGGTACGACGGTCTATGATGCGGCGCGCTTGCACGGCATCGCGATTCCCACGCTTTGCCACTTGCAGAATCAGACGCCGGTGGGCGTGTGCCGGTTGTGCGTGGTGGATACGGGCGCGCGCGTGCTTTCGGCGGCGTGCGTGCGGCCGGTCGAGCCTGGGATGAAGGTGTCCACGAATTCGGAGAAGGTGCTGGCCGCGCGAAAGACGTTGCTGGAATTGTTGATGGCGGACCACCCTTCGCCTTGCACGCGGCAGGAACATTCAGGCGATTGCGAGCTGGAAACGCTGGCGAATGCGGCTGGAGTGGGCACGCCCCGATTTGCGCGCCGTACCATTTCGCGCGGCGAGGATGATTCGTCGCTGGCGATTGCCGTGGATCACGATGCTTGTATTCTTTGTGATCGCTGTATCCGCGGGTGCGACGAAATCAAAAACAATTTCGTGTTGGGCCGCATGGGCAAAGGCTATTCCGCGGGCATTGCGTTCGACCTGAATTCGCCGATGGGCGATTCCACCTGCATTTCCTGCGGCGAATGCATGGTCTCTTGCCCCACAGGCGCGCTGACGAACAAGGGCGTGGCGGGAACGGCGATTGCCGCGGGGCGCGACGCGCAGAGCTTGACGGCGGAGGAACTTCACAAACTGCCGGTGTTTGCAGGCGTTTCCGGCACATTCCTGGAACTGAACCGCGGCGCCATCGTGAAGCGGCGCTTTCGCAAGGGTGAAGTAATCTGCCGCGAAGGCGAGTTTGGCTCGACCGCGTTCTACATCCTGGAGGGTAAGGCGCAAGTCGCGATTGCCACACCGATTGCCCACGTGAAGACGCAGGGTGGCGCGCAGGGATTTTTCAAGCGGCTGACCAGCGTGCTGGTGGGGCGCGAGGAAGACAAGCGCGAGGAGGAGACGCGCGATCGCAGCATCCCCATTGACGCGTCGGTGGATCTTTCCTATGGCAACCCGGTGGCGGAGCTTGGCCCCGGCGATCTTTTTGGCGAGATGACGTGCATGAATTTTTACCCGCGGTCGGCGACGGTGCGCGCGGAAAGCGATGTCGTGGCGTACGAAATGTTGCGCAACGTTCTCGACATCATGATGAAGAACAAAACGTTTCGCGCGCAGATTGAACAGAACTACCGGCGGCGCGCGCTCGAAACGCACCTGCGCGGCGTTCCCATGTTCGCGGATCTTTCGCCGGACTTCATCGAACACCTGAAGGAAAGCGTGGAATTGGTGCGCTACGCGCCAGGGCAGGTGATCGCGCGGCAAGGTGAAGCGGCGGACAGCTTTTACCTGGTGCGCATCGGTTTCGTGAAAATTTCCGAGGAGTACCCCGGCGGCGAACTCGTGATGGCGTATCTTTCGCGCGGCGATTATTTCGGCGAAATCGGTTTGCTGGGCGGCGGCGTGCGCACGGCTACCTGCACCGCGCTGGATCACGTGGAAGTGGTGAAGATATCCGGCGACGATTTCCGGCAGATGGTCGAGCGCTTCCCGAAAGTGCGCGCGGGCCTGGAAGCGGTGGCGGCGGAGCGGCGCTCGGCCAATGCGCAGCGCATGCAGATGGTGCACAGCGTGCCCATCGAGCAGTTCCTTTCGCAAGGCCTGATGGAAGCGCAAAGCCTGCTGATTCTGGATTTACAGAAGTGCACGCGCTGCGATGCCTGCGTAAATGCCTGCGCGGATGCGCACGACGGCGTGACGCGATTGGTGCGCGAGGGTTTGCGTTTCGAGAATTTCCTGGTGGCCACGTCCTGCCGGCAGTGCCGCGATCCTTTGTGCATGGTGGGATGCCCGGTTGGCTCGATCCGGCGGCGCAATTCGCTTGAGGTGATTATCGAGGATTGGTGCATCGGCTGCGGCCTGTGCGCGCGGAATTGCCCCTACGGAAATATCAACCTGCATCCGTTTGAATTGATGGCCGAGGATCCGGAACACGCAGGGCGCCGCAAGGCCGTGGTGCAACAGAAGGCGACTTCGTGCGATCTGTGCACGCACTTGAAAGAGCCGAGTTGCGTGTACGCCTGCCCGCATGATGCGGCGCATCGCGTGGATCCGCGCAGATTCTTTGCCGACATGATGGGCCCGGAGCAGAAACAATGAGGGCGGCGCGATGAGGATGGATGCCACACAACGCGGCTGGGCTTGGCTTTCGGTGGGAATTTTCGTGGCGAGCGCGATTGTGTATGTGGTGTATTCGCTGAATACGCCTGCTGGACCGCGCGGCGGCAGCACCATCGGGCTGGCGTTTGGCATTGTGGGCTTCGCATTCATGATCTTCGCGGCGCTGCTGGGGGCGCGAAAGCGCGTGCCGACCTGGCGGCTGGGCCGGGCGCAAGCATGGATGCGCTGTCATTTGTGGCTGGGATTGCTCAGCCTGCCGCTGATTTTGTTTCACGGCGGGTTTCACTTTGGCGGAACGCTTACGCGCGTGCTGATGTGGCTGCTCATCATCACCGTTGCGAGCGGCCTGTTTGGCGCGGTGCTGCAGCACTACGTGCCGCGGTTGATGACCACGGACGTGCCGCTGGAAACGATTTACGACGAAATTGCAAATGTGCGCAGTGCGCTGCGCGAAGAGGCCGACCGCGCGATGGAAGCGTTGTGCGGCTCGCTGGGGCTTGTGAAACGCGATGACGCCGAAGAGATGCGCGCGGGCGGTTTCAGCGCCTTGCGGCCGATTGCAGCCGCGGCCGTGCCCTTGCGAACTTCCGCTGCGGTGAGTGCGGGGGCGAGCGCCGCAGTGGCCGCCGCGCCGGAAGTGGTGCGGCTGAACGCGGAACAGAGCGCGCCGCTGACGCGTTTTTACTTGCAGGAGATGCGCACGTTTCTGGAAGAGCCGATGCGCCGAGGGCAGCGCCTGGGCGATGCGGAAAAAGCAAAGACCGCTTTCGCGGCCTTGCAAAGGCTGCTGCCGTCCACCGCGCAGGAAACGCTGAAGGAGCTGGAAGAGATTTGCGACGAGGCGCGCCAGTTGGTGCGGCAGGAACGGTTGCATAACTGGCTGCATGGCTGGGTGCTGGTGCATATTCCGCTTTCGCTGGCGCTGATTTTGCTGGGCGCGGTGCACGCGGTTGTCGCCCTGCGCTATTAGAAAAGCAAGAATTCACACAGAGAGCACAGAGGTCACAGAGAAGAAGTGGCGAGAACACGCACGACGAAGAAGCTGGCGCAACGCATCGACCTGAACTATTTCAAGAGGCCGACGCCGTACAAACGCGCCAAGCTGTGGCTCTGCGTGCTGGTGCCGCTGCTGGCCCTTTTGTGGATTGCCTGGCGCGGATTTTCCGGTGATTCGCGCGTGTACTCCAGCGGCCGGATGAGTGAGCCGCATGCGGTGCTGGAAAAACAGTGCGCTGCGTGTCACGTGCGGAAAGCCGACGAGTTTTCGGCCAACGCGTTGGAGAGCGCGTGCCTTGGCTGCCATGACGGCCCGGTCCACCACGAGAATGAAGTGAAAGCGCATGTGCCGGAGTGCGCCACGTGCCACGCCGAGCATCGCGGCCGCATCAATATTCGCGCCGCCAGCGATCAGGCTTGCGCCGAGTGCCATGCCGATTTGCATGTGACCGGCAGGATTCTCGTTTACTCAGCACACATTCGGAGCCTGGAAGATGGCCACCCGGAATTTGCGGTGCTGCGCAATGGCGCGAAGGATCCCGGCACGCTCAAATTGAATCACGCGATCCACATGAAACCGATTCGGCGCGGGCCGAACGGGCCAATCGTGCAACTGGAGTGCGGCGATTGCCACCGCCCGGCGGGCGTGAATCAGGGATGGCCATATGCGGATAAGGATTACGTCATGGCCGCAAGTTCATACAGTTCAGGACAAACAGACGTGTTGCCGAACAACAGCCTATGGACTCCGAGGCCGCTGACTGGACGCGAGAACATGATCCCACCGAGATTTGCCACAACATGCGCCGCGTGCCATTTGCTGACATTTGACAAACGGTTTGATGTGGGAGTGCCGCACGACAAGCCGGAAGTGGTCTACGCGTTTCTGGTGAAGAAGTTCCAGGAATATATCGCTGCCCATCAGGGTGAAGTACGCGTTGTGCGTGATCCCAGCCGCGATCTAACGGGGAAACTATTGCAACCGGAAGTGCGCGTTCTGACGCCGGCGCAGTGGGTCGCGGAACGCACGACGGATGCAGAAGAGTTGTTGTCGCGGAAAACCTGCAAGCAGTGCCACTTGTACGAGGCTCCCGTGGATAGCGCAGTTGTACGGATTCCCAACTCCATCGCGGCGGGATCTGTCAAGGTGGGCACAGTGTCGGATATCGCCCACGCAAAGATCACCTCGCGGTGGTTGCCGCACGCCAAGTTTGATCACGATGCGCATCGCAGCTTTACGTGCACGAGTTGCCACGTGAAGGCGTTGACGAGCACTGAGACGAGCGATGTGCTGGTGCCGGGGATTGAGAATTGCAAGACTTGCCACGCGCTCGGGCCGGAGCACGCGGAGTCGCGCTGCTTTGAGTGTCACACTTACCATGATTGGTCGAAGAGGAAAGAGGTGAAGCCGAGCTATACCTTGCCTGCGCTGCGGGACGGTGGAAAATAAGACTCTCGGCGCGAGTTGCGCTTCTCGGCGGGTTTGGGAGTTAGAGTAGCAATCGTAAAAGCGGCGGCTAGCCGCCGCACTCCAAAGGCTAGCGGTTGACCAGGGACATCATGGTTTCGGGATAGCGCATGCCGGCAGCTACTCCCTTGGGGGCTACTTCTTCGATTCGGCGCAAATCCTCGGCGGTGAGCTTTACTTGCAGCGCGCCGATGTTTTCTTCCAGGTATTTGCGGCGTTTCGTGCCGGGAATCGGAATGATGTCTTCGCCCTGCGCCAGCAGCCACGCCAACGCAAGCTGCCCCGATGTGCAATGTTTTTCGCGGGCGAGCGCTTCCACGCGTGCGACGAGATCTAGATTCTTCTGGAAATTCTCCCCCTGAAAGCGGGGCGAGAACCGCCGATAATCGTCCGCCGCCAAATCCTCAAATTTCTTGAATTGCCCGGTTAGAAAGCCGCGGCCGAGCGGGCTATAGGCGATGAACGCGATGCCGAGTTCCCGCGTGGTTTTCAACACTTCCTCTTCCGGATCGCGCGTCCACAGGGAATACTCCGTTTGCAGGGCGGAGATGGGATGAACGGCGTGCGCGCGGCGCAGAGTGGCTGGGGACGCTTCGGACAGGCCGAGGTAGCGCACTTTCCCTTCATGGATAAGTTGGGCCATGGCACCGACCGTTTCCTCGATGGGCGTTTCGGGATCAACGCGGTGCTGATAATAAAGATCGATGACATCAACGCCGAGCCGCTTGAGGCTGGCTTCGCAACAGGCGCGGACGTACTCGGGCTTGCCGCTCACGCCGCGCACGTGCGGGTTGGAGCGGTCGCGCACGATGCCGTACTTGGTGGCCAGAAAGACTTTCTCGCGGCGGTCGCGAATGGCCTGGCCGACGAGGATTTCATTGTCGCCGTAACCATAAACGTCGGCGGTATCCAGGAAGTTCACGCCGAGTTCGATGGAGCGATGAATGGTGGCAATGGATTCGACGTCATTCCGGGAGCCATAAAATTCGGACATGCCCATGCAGCCAAGCCCCATGGGCGAAACGAGCGGTCCGGTGTTACCAAGTTTGCGGAGTTGCATCAGAAAACCTCGATTGGAGCGTACTTCAAGATAGATGAGCAGCGGTCACGCCAGGATACACAGGCTGCGCAAAAAGGGCGTAAATCCGTCGTTCAAAACGAATTGCGGAATCTCTCCTCGGGGTTGACCCAAGAAAAGAGAGATTCATCGCACAAACTACGTGCGATGCAAAACCGTCCCTCACTTCGCAGACTTCGTTCGGAATGACGGGATCATGCTTCTTGCGCAAGTTGTACATGCCAAGTTTTGTTTCGCAAGCGGAGTGGAGGGGCGCGTCCTGACCTGGCAGGCGCTCCCGCGAAAATCAAGTAAGGTCGCTGGTCATCAGGAAGAGCGGCTTCATCTCGAAGCTCTGGTAGACCGGGCGGAGACGCTCGGTGTTGTAATGTTCCTTGATGTTGACGACTTTCTTTGTAGCCGTGACGGTGTCGATGGGCATGTTGTCATAGCGCCCGTTCTTCAGGACGACCAGACGCCCGTGAATGCGGTTGAGGATCATGTCCAGGGCCAGATTGCCGTAGGCCATGGGAACGATAGAATCGATGGCATCCGGATCGCCGCAGCGCACCAGGTAGCCGAGCTTCTGGTTGATGCAATCGATTTTCTTGCCGCCGTTGAATTTAGCAGAAAGCGAGGTAATTTCCTCGGACACCAGGTCCCCAATGCCGCCGAGCTTCTTGTGGCCAAAGGCGTCCGCGGCATCCCGCTGGAACACCATTTCGCCGCCCTCAAACATCGCGCCTTCGGAAACCAGCACGATCGAGTAGTGACTCGGATTGCGCTTGCGGTCGTGGACCAAAAGCTCCGTGAGCTGTTCGATGTTGAATCTGTGCTCGGGGATGACGCAACGATTGGCCGCGCCTGCCATCGTGGGAAGCATGGCGGTGAAGCCAGCGTAGCGCCCGAAGACCTCGAGGACCAGGAAGCGCTCATGAGAGCCCGCCGAGGTTCGCAGGGCGTTGGTCATCTGAATGCTTCGGGTGATGCACGTGCTGAAGCCGATGCAGTAATCGGTGCCGGGCACGTCGTTGTCCATGGTCTTGGGGATAGCGACAACGCGCATGCCTTCCTGGTAGAGGCGCACGCCATAGCTCAGCGTATCGTCGCCGCCGATGGGGAGCATGTACTCGATGCCCAGCCAGGCAAGGTTTTTCAGAACCTCCGGCGTGAGATCGTTTTTCTCCGCGTTGTACTGCCCCTTCAGGTGTTCCGGGACACTGTTCTTGCTGACGCGGCCGGGGTTGGTGCGCGAGGAATGGAGGAATGTGCCGCCCGTTCTGCCAGCGCGGTTCACGATGTCTTCGGTGAGCCGCTGGAAGTTGTCGGAGTTGTCGTGCTTTTCGTCGCGGACCATGTCCACGAGACCTGCCCAGCCACGACGGATGCCGATAACCTCGTAACCTTCGCGGAGCGCGCGAAACGTCACGGCACGGATCGCTGGATTAAGGCCGGGGACGTCGCCCCCGCCGGTGAGGATGCCAATTACGCCTTTCTTCACATTGATATTAGCCATAGTGCAAGGATCGCCTTAGTGTGGGATAGAGAACCAATGATTATGTAAGAAGAAACGGAATTTAGAAAGAGCGTAATGCGAAGAATTTTTGAAGTTACAGAAACTGCGGCGGTTATGGCTCGATGCGCGTGCCCATCACGCCCAGAAACTTAGCCAGCCATGCGGGATGCGCGGGACATGGCAGCCTCCTTGGGAAAAGAAAAGCATAGCAAACTGGGAGCAGCTATGCTGCGCGACAGGCGAATTTTCAATATTTCTGCGCCGAAGTATTATCGTTCCCCCCGTTACTGGGGTTGCGCTGACACAGGTAGGTTGGACTCCTCGATGGTGAGCATGTCGGTGCGCATTTTGTCCCACTCGCGGAGAGTCAAGCCGCGCGTGGCGAAGAAGCGCCGGATTTTCGCGGAATCCCAGCGAAGAACTTCCTCGAGTACGGGCACGAGCACGCTCATGGCATTGTCGCTGAGCACGGTACGGCGGGCGACGCGCGTGATGAACTGCGCCTCGGAGACGGCGATGGTGATGCCATCGTGCTGATTGACGTGCATCATCACGGGCAGGTCGGAGCTTCCATCACCCATGTAGATGACGCTGTCGTGGCTGATGCCAAGTTCGGCGCGCACCTCTTCCAGCGCGGTAATTTTGCCCCAGCCTGCGGTAGCACGGATGATGGATTCCACCTCGCCAGTCGATTCGTTAAAGCGGAAGCGCGTGCCAATAATATGATCGGGCGGCACGATGCCCTCCAACGCCGATTGGATGATTTCCTGTGGCGCCGCGGAGATGACGTAGAACGAGAACTTGTAGCCGTCGGAAAGATTATCGAGCGTGCGCGCGAATAGATTGACGTCGTGCTTCAGACGGATGCGTTTGCCGGTTTCCACCAGATCCGCGCGCCGCACGCGGCGAAAATCCGGGTCGTGCAGAATCAGGTACGAGAGTTCAGCGCCTTGCTGCACCAGATGAATTTCGGACAAGCCTTTCACCTTGTCATGAAAGCCGTGAAAACCGATCAGCTCGCTGAGAGCGGCGCCTGAATCGTTGAAGCTCAGGGTCTGGTCAAAATCACTGGCCAGAAGATACTGCTTCACCATGGGAAGTACTCCTTCTTTCTGCCCGCCACTGCGGGCGCGAGCCGGACTGGCGGCTCGGACCTTGGTTCTAGTTACACGTTAACCGCAATGAGGGGGTCTGCCCCACTCATAATTTTGATGTGTGCTATGCGAGGAAAACGTCAACGATTTGTTAGACGTTGATGAGATGCGGCGAAAGGGTAATCGGTTGCAAGGAAACGAGTTAGATCAGGAAGCAGCTTTAGAATGAGGGAATTGGGGCGAAGCAAATGCGGAAATTTGAATCGAAGAAAAAGCGATAGCACTTGACAACTCGTCTTCGGGGCGAAATCAAGCCTTATGTGGGCTAGGTGCCGCCGTGGACATCATCAACGTCTCCTCAGTGGGAAGTAGAAGATGTGGGGGAAGAATGAAGACGCTCGACGGGCTCGTCGGTGACGGTGTAGAGCTTGCCGTTGTGCATGTAGAGGCGCTGCGTTTCTTCGTGATTGAGGGGGCGAGCACCACGACGGCCGAAGACGGCCAGTTGGTTGCCGGACTCGTCCACGGCACGGTCGCGATCGATGCCTTTTGAGATAGCCAGGGCCGGGCCTTTGGTGCGCGCGGTGGCGATCAGCTTGGGAGTGGGACGCGGGCTGAAGCCGGAAAAATGCGCGGGGTCATCCCACGGGGAGAGAATCTGCAAAACGCGCAGGCCATTCTTGCCGTCAGCGACGAAGGCGAACGCGCTGCCGGCGACCATGCCGATCTTCACGTCGTTTACATCGTTGAGCTGGCCTTCAGCAGTGAAGAGCTGATCCAGCTTGGGAACTTCGGGCCGCTCCACATCAATCAGCGCCAGGCCTTGTTTGCCAGCTGAAACGTAGGCGTAGGTGCGCGCGACGTAAATGTTGCGAGCATCGGCGAGAGGCACGACAGCGCCGGCAATCGGCTTTGGTTGCGCCAGGTCCGTGACATCCAGAACTTTCATGCCGTCGCGATCCACGACAAACGCATAACGGAACTGCACGGCGATGCCGCGCGGACCGTTCAGGTAAGGCGTGCTGAGCGTTGCGGTAATTTTTGGCGCGGCGGGATTATCCAGATCCACGACCACCAGCGCCTTGTCCGTAAGGATGTAGGCGAACGCGCCGGCGATGGTAATGCGGCGGGCGCCGGTGAGAGCGCCATTGGGATTGAAGGCCAGCCCACGCTTCAGGAAATTGTTCGTGGGATTGCCATCGAGCAGCGTGCCGACGCCCGGGCTTTTGGCTTTCAGGTCGGGATTGCCGACCACGACGAGACCTTCTTCCTTGTCGGCGACGTAGAGGAAACCATAGAGCAGATGGATAGGCTGCTCCTCATTTTCCTTCAGGCGCGCGCGCAGCGGATCCACGCCTAGCGTTGTGGGGGAAGCGACGGCCACGGCGTTTTTTGTTGGCAGATAAAACTTCTGGCCGAAGGGCGACACCGGTGCGGTGGTGATGCGTTCGGAAAAGCCTTTGTTGTCCACATTGGCGATGTCGTAGATGCGCAAGCCGCCTTTTCCCGTGGCGGCGTAGGCGTATTCGCCGCGCACCTGAATATCCAGGACGTTACCTTCGTGGCCGGCAACGGCGGAGAGTTCGCGGTTGTGCGCAACGAATTTCTTGAAGTTGTCGGGATAGGCCACGCGCTGCAGGTCGCTGCCGTAGATTGCTTCGGGTTCGTCGTGCTCCGCAACGGCGATAGCTTCGAAGCCTTTGCTGCCCGTGGCCACGTATACGTAGCGGCCCATGAAGTTCATGAAGTTGGTGCCCTGGAGAAGGAGTTGCGCCATCCAGGCGTTGTTGTCGTTGGCAGCGCTGACGTGACAATCGCTGCACTGCTTGGTCTCTTTCGCGCGGACGGTGTGCGGCACGTACGTGCTGAAGGCCTGGCCGGAAAAACCTTCGGCGGAGATGGTCTGCTGGGTGTAGTAGAGCCACTCGCGATTCGTGTTTTGCGAACTGACCAGCACAGCGCAGGAAGAGCGCGCGGGTGCGATGCGATGGCCGGTAACGGTGCCGTCCACACCGAGGAAATAGGCATCGTCGCGCAGCACCTGAAAATTGTAGCTGGTGTAGTTGCGCGTGGTGAGGCCTTCGTTGTGCAGCATTGGCCGACGGACGTTGGCGGTCATCTGAAGATGGCAGCCGAAGCACGTGGGCGTCCAGGACGTGTGGCAGGCGTAACAGGTCATCGAAGAGTTGCCGTGGGCGAGTTGCGAATCGTCGGCAGGGGTGTGCGAAAAAGCGTAGCCATTTTTGTTCATCAACTTGGCCCGATAGGATTTCACGCTGAAGTGCGGATTGCCCGGCGTGACGGTGTCAATGGTCTGCACGATTTCCCACTCGACGTTGGGATCGGTCATGGAGCGCTGGTACAGCTTGTCGCCGCGCCATTCGAAACGCCGCAAGCCTGAAGGAGTGCGCAGGGTTTCCAGATGGCGGCCGCGCGATTCGCCGGGGCGAACGCCGTCGGGAGCGGCGGGACCCGAAGTGAGCAACGTAGCTCTCTGGCGAATCGTGCCGTGACAATCCACGCAATCAATTTCCACGGCGGCGCGAGGTTCACCGTAAATTTTGCCGTTGCCGTGATTGTCTTGGGCGAAGTGACAATCGGCGCACTGCATACCTTTTTCCAGATGAATGTCGGCCAGATGCACGGCTTTCTGGAAGCGCTGAGGATCATCGAAGGCGATGGTGCGGCCGTCTTTATCCAGCCAGTTCCCTTTCCGGTCGTGGTTGTAGACGCCGCGGAAAATCCAGCCGTGGCCGTGGAAATCGGCGAACTGCGTGGTCTTGAGTTGCGCGTTGAATTCGGGGCTGCCGGTTTTTTCGAGAAACTTGGAATCGCCCCACAGGCCGCGGGCGGCAGCGGCTTCGGGATTGCTCAGATAGGACTGATATTTTTCTTCTTCCGTGGGATTGTGCTGCTGGGCGGGATACATTTTGTCCGAATCAATTTCGTTGTCCCACCAGGTCAGGCCGAAATAGGTGGTGACCATGTTCGTGCCCGGATGAACATGGCAAATCATGCACTGGCTGGAAGGAATGGCGCGCGTGAAGGCGTGCTTGATGGGATGACCGGATTCGTTCTTGGGAATCGTGGGGTCGGCGGACGCGCTGTAGCCAAGATGGCCGAAGGGCGCGTAAGGGCCGGAGTGCGAAGGATCGCGGTCGTTGGCGTAGATAACGTGGCAGGCGGAGCAACCGCTGGAGCGGTAATCGCCGGGATGATCGTTCGTGCCTGGAAATGAAAGGGCGGGATCGAGAAGCCGTGTTTTCTGCAAGCCGAGGAAAACGGGATCGGTGCGCAATCCGGTGCCGAGCCCGCGATTGCTGAGTTTGTCGTCGGGTTTGCCGGGATTTTCTTCGCCCGTGGGATTGCCGGTCTCGGCTTTTTTGCCGCCGCCGCGCTCAAAGACGCGCAGGACGTTTCCCGGCTGCGATACTTCCCAGCGATAGAGAGGTGTCAGTTCCGGAATCACGCCTTTGGTGCGGGTTTCCTCCGGCGTGGGCGGCGGAACGGTTTTTACAAATTGTGGAACGCCGTCGCGGTTGTAGCTCTCGCCGAAGCGCGTATTTTTGTACGGGATGCCGCCATTATTGTAAAGCGCGGCGCCCCAGAGAAAACCGGAATGGGTCATCATGTTGGTGGAGACCGCGCGCGTTTCGCCGGGATGGCAGCCCGCGCTGCCGCAGGTTTCCGAAGCGACGCGCAGATCGCCGGGGTTGACGAACCTCACGTACTCGGCAGATTCCTTCAGCCATTCCGCGTAGGCGCGCTCGGGAATTGTTGCACGATTCTCGAAGGAAGGCTGGCGGGCCTGCACATGCGCTTTTTCTTTCGCCGCGATATATTCCGGCGAATTGGGCGCCGTGCCGCTTGCGACGCTGATGGAAACATTTCCGCCGTGGCAATCGGTGCAACCGAGATGCACGGCTTTGGAGGGATGCATCGTTGGCTCGTCCGTCGCCGTGTGGCAGGAGATGCAGCCGGAGGATTTGCGATCCGCGTCTTCTTGTGATTGGCCGCGGACGGGGTTCTGCGGTTCTTGTGCGGAGGCGGATGCAATTCGCGAATGGGCGTCGAAAGATGCAAGAAATACGGGAATCGCAACGACAAAGAGGGTGATCAGCGGCGTGCGAAAGCTCCCCGAGCCGATTTTCGTGAGCAATGACGATCCTCTTGTCGCGCGCATGTTATCAGTCCTCAAAACGTAAACTTGGCCAGACCGAACACGGAGAATTGCGTGCGTCCGGTATAGATATCACGAAAGCCCTGGCCGGGCTGCAACATCGAGGCGCCACCGGTCAGCGCGAGATTTTCCGAAAGTGGCGGGCGATATTGCACGCCGACGCCGAAGTCTTCGCCAATCGTGTGGCGGATGTCCGACTGAAAGAGCACGTATTCCAGCGGCTCGGTGCGCATGAAGCGCAGGAAATTGAAGTTCGCGAAGCCCTTGAGCTTCGGCGTGATCACGAAATCCGCGCCCGCGTTCACCAGGAAAATTCCGGGATTCACGAAATTAGACTGACCTTCTTCCTTGCTGGAACGCATGCTGGGCAGCAGGCTGCCTTCGGTGGTCAGCAGGACGCCGGAACCCGTCAGACGAATGGCTTCACGGTTCCAGAAACTAAACAGACCGCCGGCAAAATTCGGCAAATCGTCGATGGAATCGAAACCACGGGCGCGGCCATCGCGCGGGTTGCCATCGCCGGAGGAATAAAACGCAGAAATGCGGTAGCGGATCCAGTCGCGATCCAGAGAAAGTTCCGCGGCGGCCATCTGCGCATTTACAGTGACGGGGCGCCCGGCGATGGGATTGAATGTGTCTTCGCCAACCGCCTGGTAGAAGGCGTGGGTGAGGTTCAGACGCTTGATGTGGCCGCTGCCCAGCCAGCCGAAATAACCGACGCGAATGCCATGAGGAATCGGTCCAACACCTTGATTAACAACATTTCCGATGGGCGCGGGGCGCACCAGGAAACCATTGTCGTCGTAATGGATGCTGGGATCGTCCTTGTTCCAAGCGGCGACGAATTCCGCAGTGTAGCCGGGGAAAAAGAAATCCTGCAGATAGACATTGCCGAGAAGGACCTGCTGTCCGCGGCGATCAAAAGTGTTCAAGCCGCTGTTAGTATTTTTCTCCAGCAAATGAAAATAAGCGGCATTGTATTCGATGCGGTTGCTGTGAAGATCGCCGAAGAATCGCAAAGCGGGCTGTTCGTCGACGAAAAGGAAACCCCGAAAATCGGCGTTGAACTCCTGGATGCCGGCGCGCACGGATACAAAATCATAGTTGGGGCTCAGGTCGTGAAGCTTCAGTTCCGCGAAGGCTTCCTGCAGGCCGATGTGCGAATCGAACCGAGTGGTGCCCTTGCGCACGTCAGGACTGACGATGCCCAATTCCTGAACATCGAGGTAGTTGAGGCTAACCTCGGGGGTAACGCGGATGCGCCAATCCACGGGCTTGAAGGAAGCATCACCATGAAAGAGATCGAAGCTGAAGCGCAGTGTCTGATCGAGGAAGAGCTGATCGCCGTGGCCAAAAAATCCCGCGCTGCCGGGTTGCGTGGCGCTGACGCCGCTGGGAGTGGGCACGCGGCGCCCATCAAGAAAGGTCTCAGCGGAGCCGGTGAAATTGAAGAAGACCTGCTGGCCCAGCACCTCTGGCCAGATTGGTTCATCGCCCTTGAAGCGATTGCGGTTGAACGGGTCGTACCAACGCGGCTTGACATAAATGTATTCGCCCTGCGCGGAGTAGCGACGATAGTCCGGCTGTTCGAGCGCCCAGCGATTGGGCACGGTGTTGAACACGTCGGCAACGGGCGGCAGCACATCGGGCGAGAGTTCCAGGATGTAGTTGGGGTCGGAATCGAGGCGATGGCGGAATTCGCGATAGGAACCAAGTGACGCGGGGGTCTCCGCCGGCAAGGCAGGGCCGAGTTCTGGTTGGCGTGGCAGGCGCGACTTCATTTCCACCATCGTCGCGGGGACAAGCGTGATTTCCAGCGTGAGCACTTCATTGGCGTCGGCTGCCAGTGAGGTGACGTGAAAGGTGGCGTAGCCCGCGGCTTGCACATCGAGTTCGTAGGAACCGGGAACGACCGGCACGATGCGAAATGCGCCGTCGCCGCCAGTCAGAAGGGAAAGTGGCTGGCCCGTCTGCAGATTCTTCAACTGAATGCGCGCGGTGGCGACAGGGCGATAGACGCCCTCGGAAACTTGTTCACGCACGATGCCATCGACGGCAGATGAGGAGAGCGCCTGTTGCCGGGGAATGCGTTTCGGCGGGCCGGGTTCCTGCGTCACGTTCACGGAAGGCGGAGTGGGCGTAGGCTCTTGCGCGACTACAAAGAAGGGAATCGCGAGGGAAACCGTGAAGGCGACAGCAGCGGCCAGCCGGGACGTACGCGAATTGAGCGAAAAGGCAACGCGCATGCTGTTAGATCGGTGGAGCCACCTGGCAGTTTGCAATACCCGATAACTAAACAAGATTCAGCGGCTCCCGGCAACCCTTTTCCGCGATACATGCGAATAGACGATAACGCCCTTTGCTGGCGGCAGACCGTTAGCAATAGGCACCATTGGCAGTAATGCGGATTGTTGGGCGCTCACGCGGTGTGTTACCAACGAGAAGAACCCCGAATGGAACACGTCCTGAGAAGACCGGTGGAGTCGCGCCGCGCGTACGAGCAGCGGCGGAGGACGCTGGCGTTCGGCATGGTGTTGGCGCTTTCGCTGGCCTTGGCGCTGGTGTTTGTTCTGCTGGGATGCGGCAGCGTGACTTCCACGAGCGGCGGGAGCTTCACTGTACCACCAGTGGTGTCCGCATTGAGTGCGGCAGACGTGCAAAATATCGTACAGGCCGCGGCCACGGCGGCGGATACGAACACGATGGTGATAGCGGTGGTAGATCGCGGGGGAGCGGTGCTGGCGGTCTATCGTAAGCCCGGCGCGGGCGCAATCGACACCGGTAATTTCGGAGCTGCGGTGAACGTGAATGACCTGGCGGTGGCGCTGGCTCGCACGGCCGCGTATTTCAGCAATGACCAGGCGCCGCTTTCTTCGCGCACCGTGCGCTTTATCAGCGGCATTCATTTTCCACCGGGGGTGACGAATGCTGGGCCTGCGGCGCTCTACGGCATCGAAAACACAAATCGCGGGTGCACGCTGGCAACGAATTATCTGCCCGGACAAAGTGTCTCGCCATCCCTGGCGCTGGGCGGTGGCACCGGCCCCGGCATCATCACCGGGAAAGCAGATTTGCTGGATAGCGATGCGAACGCGGTGAACCCCGGCGGCGTGCCGATTTTCCGCGGGGGCGTGGTGGTGGGAGGCGTGGGAGTGGCAGGAGCACCATCCGATGTCGCCGAGTATGCCGCGTATGTGGCGTCGACGTCGGACGGCTTCGGGCCGACACCGGCAGCGCCCGGAGTTGTCTTCATTAACGGGATCGCGTTGCCATTTGTGAATCAGACGACGCTGCCCGCCGGCGTGAGTACGGGAACATTCACAGGAACTTTCCTGGTTGGGCCGATTGCGAGCGCTGGCCAGCCGCCGGATGGTGATCCGGTGGCGCCCGCAGCGGGACCGCTCGGCGGACTAAGCGCCACAGACGTACAGCAAATACTGAGCAACGCAGAAACCACGGCGCAACAAACGAACGCGCTAATCCGCTTGCCGCTGGGGTCGAAGACGCGCATGGTGATCGCGGTTGCGGACCTGGACGGCACAATTATCGGCTTGCGGCGAATGAGCGATTCCACTGTGTTCAGCATTGATGTGGCGGTGACCAAGGCGCGCAACATGGTTTACTTCAACAGCAGTTCGCGCATTGCCGCGGATTTGAATCAGGTGCCAAGTGGAACCGCGGTGACGAATCGCACCATCGGATTTGGCGCGCAGCCTTTTTTCCCGCCGGGAATTGACGGGACAAACCCCGGGCCGTTTTTCAATTTGTACCAGCAGGATGCGGCTAATCCCTGCACGCAAGGATTTCAAGCCGGCCCGCCAAATACGAACAAAAGCGGCATCGTCTTTTTCCCGGGAAGTGTCGGACTGTATCGCAATGGCGCGCTGGTGGGAGGCTTGGGCGTGAGCGGCGACGGCGTGGACCAGGATGATTACGTTACCGCCGGAGGCGCGGCGGGATTTGAAGCGCCCACACAGATTCGCGCCGATCAGATTTTGATTGATGGCGTGCGGTTGCCCTACCTGAAGTTTCCGCGAAACCCCACGGATTAACCTAAATTCCGAAGTTGCCGAGCGATTCCTCCACTCCGGGACGGCCTAAACCGCCGTCCCTCCGGTCGGAATGACAAACTTCGGGTAGCGATCGTCTTTGACTTTATTGCGAAAGCTAGTGGCTTGAGGAGGGGTCCGGCGTGGTGGCGACGTTGGCGTCGAGGAACCAGCGATGTTGCGTGTCGCCGGGCGCATAGCAATTGCCGTCGGGCGCGAAATTGGCAGGACACCCGGAGGAGAATTCCGTGCGGGGCGACTGCGCATATTGCCAGATAGTGGCGGCGGAAAAACCGTTTTGCGCTGGGGACGGCGGGTTGGGAGGGAAAGCGCATCCCGGGGCGGGCGGGCAGGTAAGGTTGTAGACCCAGTAGACGAGAGCGGGAGTCGTGATGTGTGACTGGATGTCTTGCGCGGTGGTGATGTGCACGCCATGCCCTTCGTCGACAGGAACCGCGGAGCAATATACGCCGGCACGGTAGTCGCCCTTCGTGAAGGTATTGCTCCAAGCCTGGAGGTACTGGTGATACGGCGGAGGCAGGCGGCCACCCTCCTCAATGTCCAGGAAGACCACGGTGTCCTTGGCGAAGCCTTCCTGCTGGGCTAACTTCGCGGCAGCTTGCGCGTCCAGCGTGCCCTTCTCGCGAGCATCGGCGGTACTGTGCAAGTTACGGCTTTCGCGCCCGTTGAATAGAACTACGAAGCCAAATCCGTACGATTTCAGGAGCGCGCGTTTGCCTTGCCAGGAGTTGCGCTTTTCGCCGGGCGGCGGGCCGAGCCAGTAGCTGATGAACGAAAAGGTTTTGCGCAACACGGGGAGGGCTTCATCGCCGGGGTAGATATTGAGATCGAGACCCAGATAGGTGCCAGACGATTCCGCGGAGGGCATCTGTTTTTGAGCGACCGGGTACGAGAGTGCAATCGCAAACATCACCAGTGCCGCTGCGAACGAAACAGGGATGACCGAGCGCATGCTGTGACTCTACAACAACGGGAAGAGGGCTTGAGGGAAAAATTGCGCGTCCATGTACTGCGCTTCGCCTTTGCCGAGAGTGGAAGTAAGTACGAAGTGGAGCGGCACCTGGACCAGTGCAATTATCCTTCGCGGAGTTTGTGTCCGGCGAGATTGCCGAGGCCGTCGTAGGCGGCGTACTTGTAGGTTTCGCTGAGCGTCGGGTAGTTGAAGACCTGCTCGATGAATTCGTCGATGGGAAGGCCTTTGTCCAGAACGATCATGCCGATGTGAATGAGTTCGGTGGCCGATTCGCCGATAAGGCTGACGCCGAGCAGTTTGCGGTCAAAACGCGCGAAGATGAGCTTGAGCATGCCGGAAGTGTCGCCGGTGATATGGCCGCGGGCATTGTTCTGGTAAAGGGCGCGCCCGACACAATAGTCAATTCCCTTTTCTTTGCAGGACTCTTCGATTTCACCGGCCGCGGAAATTTCCGGAATGGTGTAAATGCCCATGGGGAGAAGAGAAGGCACGCGCTCCTTGTATTTGAGGCCGAAGGCGTGACACACGGCCACGCGGCCTTGTTCCATAGAGGTGGAAGCGAGCGCGGGAAAACCGATGACATCGCCGGCGGCATAGATGTACGGGACGGCGGTGCGATAGTGATCGTCCACGCTGATGTAACCCTTGTCGTTGATGGTAAGCCCCACCTTGTCCAGGGCCAGGCTATCAACAGCGGCGCGGCGTCCAGCAGCGAATAGTGCCGCTTCGACTTCCAGCGACTTGCCGCTTTTCATGAAGAGGCGCGCGCCTGAAGAAGTGTTTTCCACTTTCACGGGGCGCTCGTTGAACCACAAGTTCATGCCCAGCGAAACGAAGCGATCGCGCAAGCGATTGGCGATTTCCGCGTCGAGAAAGGGGAGCAGGCGATCGCGGCCGTCCACCAGAGTCACATTCACGCCGAGTGCCATGAAGATGGAGGCGTATTCGCAGCCGATTACACCGCCGCCGATAACGGCCAGACTCTTTGGAATACGATCCATGCGCAGGAAAGTGTCGGAATCAAAGGTGTGCACGTCGTCGAAGGAGATTTCCGCGGGGCGGTGGGGCTTGGAGCCGGTGGAAATCAGAATGACCTCTCCGCGCAGGCGCCGCGTGCCTTCGGGCCCGCTGACGGCCACGGTATGCAGATTCTCGAAAGTGGCCTGGCCGCGCACCAGTTCGATTTTGTGCAGTTTCAGATTCTTCAGGATGCGCTGCCGTTCCATTTCAACGACGGTGCGTTCGTGGTGCATGAAATCGTTGATGGTGAGATTTTCCTTGAGCGAGTAATCGATGCCGTAGAGGCCGCGCTGCTTGAGGCCGGAAAAGTACAGCGCCGATTCACGCAGGGTTTTGCTGGGGACCGTGCCGGTATTGATGCAACTGCCGCCGACCGCCTGGGCGCGCTCAATCACCGCGACGCGTTTGCCGAAATAGGCGGCTTGGGCGGCGGCTTTTTCTCCGGCAGGACCGCAACCGATCACAATCAGGTCGAACGAATCAGGTGAGGGCACAAAACCTCCCCAGGAGCACTCGCAACAAGCGAGCGGAGAATCGGGTGAATGTGATTGTAGAGGAATGCGCGGAACGAGGGGCGGAAAAGTCGAGGAATTGTGCCGAATTGTGGCTCCCGGAGGGGAGGTTGCTTGCGAAGGCAGTTGTTGACTTGCGCGAACTGCACCTCTTCTGATGAGATACGGGCATGAACCTACCCCAAATCATGCGCTGGGCAACGCGGATGCGCTGGCAATGGAAGGTCTTCATCCCGATCATCGGGGTGCTGGCGCTGAGCATTATTGTCGTTACGGGAGTTCTGCAGTCACGTGAAATCCACAATGCTCATTGGATTGTGCTGGCGGCGCTGGGCTTTGCCATCCTTTTGTGCTTCGTGCTTCTCTTCGTACTGCTCGTCCTGGTGGAACGCCCGCTGGAAGAACTGATGAACACGATTGAACGGGTGCGTCACGGCGACCTGTCCACGCGGGTGGCATTCGCCAAACGGGACGACGACATCGGGCGCCTGGGCCGCCAGTTCAATGAAATGGTGGAGCAGTTGGACGAGAGCCGCCGGCAACTTGAGGAGTTTCACCAACGCGAGATGGCACGCGCGGAGCACCTGGCCACGCTGGGCGAACTGGCCGCTGGTCTGGCGCACGAAATCCGCAATCCGCTCGCGGGAATCGCGGGCGTGGTGGATGTGATGAGCAAAGACTTGCCCGCCAATAGCCCCAGCCGCGTGGTGATGGGCGACGTGCAGAGAGAGATCCGCCATATCCAGGAAATCCTGAATGACCTGCTCTCCTACGCGCGGCCTCGGCCACCGGCTTTTCACCCCGCCGATCTGAATGCCACGATTGAGCAGGCGGTGTTGCTTGCGCGCCAACAGGTCCACAATAAACCGATACAGATTCGGTATACGCCGAATCCTTCCTTGCCGCAGGTGGACCATGATCCCGCGCTCATCCAGCAGGTGGTGCTGAATCTTTTGCTGAACGGCATCCAGGCGATTTCCGGAACCGGCAGAGTGGAAGTGACAACCGTCCGCGAACAGAATCAGGCGATTGTGGAAGTGGCCGACACAGGAAGAGGCATTCCGGCTGACGCCCTGGCGAAAATCTTCAAACCGTTTTTCACCACGCGCAGCGAAGGGACGGGGCTGGGGCTATCGCTGGCCAACGGCATCGTGCAATCGCATGGGGGAAAAATCGAGGTGAGCAGCACCCCGGGGAAAGGCTCGCGATTCCGGGTAGCATTACCCCTGGAGCGGCCAAAGAAGGACCGGCCCCAGGCTGGCATGGTGTTAAAATAAGCGGATGTCCCAAAAGCGAATCTTGATTGTGGACGACGAAAAGCTGGTGCGTTGGGCGCTGACGCAGAAGTGTACCGAATTCGGTTATCAGAGTGTCGAAGCCGAATCCGGAGAAGAGGCTTTGCGCGCGCTGCAGGGGGAGAGCGTGGACGCGGTTCTCCTCGACGTACACCTGCCGGACATGAGCGGCCTGGAAGTCCTGGAAAAGCTGAAGCAGGCGGGAGAGACGCGCAGCATCATCATGATGACCGCGGACCCGCAACTGGACGACGTGAAAGCGGCGCTGCGCATGGGTGCGTATGACTTTGTCAGCAAACCAATCAATTTTGAAGAGTTAGGAGTGACGCTGCAGAATGCGCTGGAAGCGGGAGCGTTGCGCACCGAGGTGGAATCGCTGCGCGGGGAGGTGCGACGCCGGGCGGGCTATCACGAGGTGGTTGGGGTATCGCGGAAGATCACGGAGTTGATGAAGTTTGTGTACAAGGTCGCTGCCAGCGAAGCCAGTACCATTTTGATTCAAGGCGAGAGCGGCACAGGCAAAGACCTGGTGGCCAAGGCGATTCACTATCGTAGTACCCGTTCGGAACGTCCCTTTGTGGCTATCAACTGTTCGGCCATCCCCGAAACATTGATCGAGGCGGAGCTGTTTGGCCATGAGAAGGGCGCGTTTACCGATGCCAAAGCCATGAAGAAGGGGCTGTTTGAGATGGCCGACGGCGGCACGCTATTCCTGGACGAAATTGGCGAGCTTTCGCCGCTGTTGCAGGCCAAGCTCCTGCGCGTGCTGGAAGACCAGATGGTGCGGCGCGTGGGGGGCGTGCGCGATATTCAGGTGGAAGTGCGCGTGATTGCGGCGTCCAACCGGGACCTGGAGAAGGAAGTAAGGGAGGGGCGCTTCCGCCAGGATTTGTACTACCGGTTGGCAATCATCGCCATTTACTTGCCTGCGCTGCGGGAGCGCAAGGAAGACATCGCGCCGCTGGTGGAGTTTTTCCTGGCGCACTACAACAAGAAGTTCCGCAAAAATGTGCAGGGCCCGAGCGAGGAGACGCGCAGGCTGCTGCTGAATTACGACTGGCCGGGTAATGTGCGCGAGCTGAAGAACGCGCTGGAACGCGCCATGATTCTGGAAGAAGGCAACCAGTTGCGGCCGGAGGACCTGCCGTTCTCCGTGGCCAGCGGCAGGGGCGGCGGCTCCGTGGAGACTAAGATGGGCGCTCCGGTGGCAGAAGCGCAGCCCGCGCCGGGGAAGCGTCGTTTGCCGGCGCTGTCGATTCCCGAGGGCGGGACGTCGCTGGAGGATGTGGAGCACGCCCTGGTAGAGCTGGCGTTGCAACAATCCCACGGCAACCAGATCAAGGCGGCGAAGCTGTTGAGTATCAGCCGGGATGCGCTGCGGTACAAGATGAAGAAGTTTGGGTTGTCGCACAGCGAAGAGGAAGAGCCCGCGGCTCCCGCGAATTCCTGAACGTCGAGCCCTTCGAGGGCCACGGTTCCTTATAACTAAAAAAATACGAGCGGAGTGGCATTCGCGAGGCTGGGGGCCATGTGACCCAGGCCGGGCGTAGCGCGTGGGTGTGCAGGAGGCATGACTCCGAGGGCGGAGATGGGCGGTGGGTGAGAAAACGCGGGAGAGAGTGAAAAGCCACATAAACGATATCGTGGCGGAAGCGCCAGGCGCTGGCCAATGTTCTAAGGGCTGGATTTACAGTAGGTTGCTGAAAGGAACAGGGAGGCTCAAAAAGGAACGGTAGGTGCAGTAGAGAGTAGCGCGCAGCAATTAGGCAATGGAGCGATTGTCGAAAGGCTGCGCAGTGGGCGTTCCTTTCAGGGCGTTTCGGCTGGCAGTGGAAGTCCGAAACGTCGTAGAAAGGGGCGCCCACAAATCGAATTTGGCAGCGGCCAGCACGACTACAACTAGCGTCGAAGAGTCGACCGCGAACGCCCGAAAGAAGGGCTCATCCATTAGCTGGCCGCTGCCTTTGTTTTTGGACCAGTATTGAAGCGGCTGGCCAAGGCCTTCCTTGCTGTTCTTTCCCCACAGGTTTAGGTGATTCGGCGCACAATGATGAGGGAGTTGGCTCAGTTATTCAGAAGTAATCTTCAAAAGAGACTTAACCTCTTTCTATCCAGCAACTAAGAAGAGCTCATAGTGGAACGGAACGTGCACACTTTCCTGTGAGACACGTCTCTGCCATCAGTCCGGGCCACGGGGGGAGTTTCAGGAGGGAGTCATGCCGCAAGTTATGGAGCCCAAGGAGAAGGCCAAGACCGATCAGAACAAGAGAGTTTCCCTCACCAAGATCCTCGTCACCACCGATTTTTCGGAAGTCTCCGACCATGCGTTGGACTATGCCATTGCCGTTGCCAAGCGCTACGATGCGCGAATCTACCTGACCCACGTCATTACCCCGGATCCTTTCCAGTTCGCGGAGCCGCAACTGGCCCAGGCCACTTATGAAAAGGTGCGGCAAGCCGCCGAGGAAGGCATTACCGACATTTTGATTTCCGGGAAGCTCCGCGGCGTGCCCCACGAAGTGCTGATGGAGGAGGGCAACGTCTGGCCGACGCTGGAAAAGCTGATTGCGGAGCACGAGATTGACCTGGTTGTGGCCGGAACGCATGGCCGGGGCAAGGTCCAGAAGCTTCTAATTGGCTCGGTGGCCGAAGAGATCTTCCGGCAGTCCGATAGCCCGGTGCTGACGGTGGGTCCGTTGGTAAAGGACCCTGCGACCAAGGAAGTAGAGCTGAAGAACATATTGTTCGCGACCGACTTTGGGCCAGGTGCGGAGAAAGCTGCCGCTTACGCTTTCTCCCTTGCCCAAGAGCATGGCGCGCATCTGACGCTGCTGCATGTGATCGAAAGCGCCGCGGCCTACACGGAAGAGAGTGTGGCCCGGCAGCGGGAGATCAACGTGGTGCGGATGAAGCAGCTCATGCCAGCCGGCACGGAGAATTGGTGCAAACCGGAGTTCCGGGTCACGTTTGGCGCCGCCGTGGAAGAGATCCTGCTGGCGACCAGGGAATCGCATGTGGACCTGATCGTCATGGGCGCCAAGCCACGCAAGAGCCTGGCAGGCCATGTGCCACTGACGATTGCTTATAACGTGGTGACCAAGGCGCTTTGCCCGGTGCTTACGGTTCGCGGTTGAGTTTCCTCAAGGGAGCGGAATCCCGTCCCCGGGATCCGCATCCCAAGTAACAAGGCGGTGCTGCTTCCTCCCCCCAGCTGAACAGCACCGCCTTTTACTTTGTGGCGGCGCTTTTCCCAAAACGATACATTGGCTTCGCAGCGCACTCCGGATCGCATGAGATTGGTGTCTCGTTCCGCTGCTGACCAAACCCGTGCCTAGCTCGTGGGCACGGGGTGGGCGGCTTTGTCGGCGTGGGGGATCAGTTGTTCGGAAGCAGAGGGAAATGGTGCCCGGGGTGGGAGTCGAACCCACATGAGGAAAAATCCCCGGAGGATTTTAAGTCCTCAGCGTCTGCCATTCCGCCACCCGGGCAGCGGCAATACAAAGTTAGCGAATCAAAAGAGTTAGTGCAACAGTGCGATTTGCAATGCTGATTGCTCAAGGTGCCGTGCGCCAGCGGTGGTCGCAATTAAAGTTTGAAGCCTTTACATCCTTCAGCTCAGGCCTAAACCGGCCAGAGCCGCACAAGCCGACTCCTGCCAGACGCGCCAAAAGGAAAAATGTAACCCGATGCAACTTTTGTCAGTAAAACTGAATAGAAGGCCGGGATGAATCTCGCTGGCGGCGCTGTGATGGGCTCTTATACTTGGCGCGAAGGAGATGAATATGACAAGCGGACAGGCTGAAGCTTCGCAAGAGAAACATTCAGGAACTGCCTGGCTGACGACAATAGCCTCGCTGGCCGTGGGTGCTTGCTTCTTTGCGCTGTGGTTCTGGCTGCTGCCGTCCTGGCTGGGCTTTCGCGTTGACATGGCTGGTATGGCGCGGTGGCGGTGGATTGGGGCCGTGCCGTCAGTGCTAGGTTTTGCGGTGGCGTTGCGGTGCGTGTGGGATTTCGGATGGACGGGACGCGGAACGCCCGCGCCGATCGCTCCACCGCAGAGGCTGGTAGTGGTGGGATTTTACCGGTATGTACGAAATCCGATGTATGTGGGATTTTTGGCAGGCTGGTCCGGGCTCTGGGTGGTTTTTGGGCAGGCGAACCTGGCAGCACTCATCGTGGCGCTCGTCGCGGTGGCGGGAGTAGCCCTCTTTGTGCAGTTCTACGAAGAGCCGACGTTGAGAAAGAAGTTCGGCGCGGAGTATGAAGAGTACTGCAGAAACGTGCGTCGTTGGGTGCCGCGGCTGCATGCATGGGCTAAGGACGCAGTCGTGGAGGACGACAGATCGTCAAAAGAGTCGACTCCTTCAAATTAGTACCGGGTAAGCTTTTTTCTGGCTTTGCATTTGGATTCCCTTGTCCGGTGTGGAGCGCAACAACCGAAGGCAAGAAGGCCCTGACGCGAAGTGAAGGGAATCTGGCGCTGTGAACTAATACTGATGTAGCTCGTACGATTCTTCCTGCAAACCGCGGGCAATCAGCCCGGCCATTTCCGGCTCGTCTTCCACGATCAGGACGTGCATACCGGCCCCCACGCCAGATGGTAGCGGGAGGCGTATGAATGTCCGGTTAATGCAGCATTACGAATCTGAAGAGATCTTTTCCCGGCCGCAAGTTGCCCTTGGTGGGATTCCCGTGAGCAGTCAGCACGCCGGCCACTTGGGCCAACCCCGACCGTTTTGCTGTACAATTTGGGTGCTTTAATTGCGGGTGCTGCATCTAACCCCTGAACCCACATTGCGGGTATCCCCTGATCCGCAAGGGAGACACTGTGAGCCAGCCGAACATCGATCAGTTGTGCATCAATACTATCCGGACGCTTTCCATTGATGCCGTGCAACAGGCCAATTCCGGGCATCCCGGAGCGCCCATGGGGCTGGCACCGGTCGTTTACTCACTGTGGCAAAGCTTTTTGCGCTACGACCCCACAGAACCGCTGTGGCCGAATCGCGACCGCTTCGTGCTCTCCGCGGGGCACGCTTCCATGCTGCTTTACTCGACATTGCATCTGGCCGGAGTTCGAGCGGTGAACGCCAGAGGTGAAATCCAAAGGGAACTTTCGGTCTCGCTGGACGAAATCAAGCGCTTTCGCCAACTGGGCAGTAAGACCCCTGGGCATCCGGAATCGCACCTCACCACGGGCGTCGAGACAACCACCGGCCCGTTGGGGCAAGGCGTGGGCAACAGCGTGGGCATGGCCATTGCCGGAAAATGGCTGGCGGCGAGTTTTAACCGGCCGGGGTTTGAATTGTTCAATTTCCGGGTGTACGCGGTGTGCGGAGACGGCGACATCATGGAAGGCGTGGCGGGTGAAGCGGCGTCGCTTGCGGGCCACCTGAAGCTCGGGAATCTTTGCTGGGTCTATGACAACAATCGCGTGACGCTGGATGGTCCGGCAAGCTGGTCGTTCAGCGAAGACGTGATGACGCGGTTCGTCGGATATGGTTGGAACGTCACGCGCGTTGCCGATGCCAATAGTTTGCTGGAGCTAGCGCGAGGATACGAAACATTTTTGAAGACTACCGATCGGCCAACGCTGCTTGTCGTGGATTCACATATCGGTTATGGGTCGCCGCATAAGCAGGATTCGTATGAGGCGCATGGCGAGCCGCTAGGCGAAGCGGAAATCAAGCTGGTGAAACAGAATTACGGCTGGCCGGAACACGCGAAATTCCTGGTGCCCGAGGGCGTGTACCAACATTTCGCGGACCATGTGGGCGCGCGCGGCGCGAATGAGCGCGGTAAGTGGGAGAAGTTGTTTGCCGATTATGCAAAACAGTTCCCCGAATTGGCCGCTTGGCTGAACAACATGCAACGACGCGAATTGCCCGCGGGTTGGGACAAGAATCTGCCCGTTTTTCCCGCGGACGCGAAGGGCATGGCCACGCGCGAAAGCTCTGGAAAGGTGCTGAACGTCCTGGCGCAGAATATTCCGTGGCTGATGGGCGGTTCAGCGGACCTTGCGAAATCGAATAAAACTAATCTGCTCTTTGAGGGCGCGGGGGAGTTTTTTCCAGATGAGTTTGCCGGGCGCAACGTTCACTTCGGCGTGCGCGAACACGGCATGGGAGCGACCTCCAACGGAATGACACTGAGCGGTTTGCGGGCATTTGCCGCGACTTTCTTCAACTTCAGCGACTACATGCGCGCCAGCATGCGACTGGCGGCGCTCATGGAAATTCCGGTGCTCTTCATCTTCACGCACGACTCCATCGGCGTCGGCGAAGACGGGCCGACGCACCAGCCGATTGAGCAACTCGCCTCATTGCGAGCGATGCCGAACATGCTGGTGCTGCGGCCAGGCGATGCGAACGAGGTGACGGAGGCGTACAAGGCTGCTATGCAGCACACCCATGGGCCGACCACGCTTGTGTTCAGCCGGCAAGCCATGCCTACGTTGGACCGCACAAAGTACGCGCCTGCTTCCGGCGTAGCCAAGGGCGGATATGTGCTTGCCGACGCGGATGGCGGAAGGCCGGAAGTCATCCTGATTGGCAGTGGCACGGAATTGCAGTGGTGCGTGGGCGCGTACGAAAAACTGAAGGCGGAAGGCATCAAGGCTCGCGTGGTTAGCTTGCCGTCTTGGGAACTTTTCGAGAAGCAGGATGCGGCGTACAAGGAAAGCGTGCTGCCTGCGAATGTGACCGCGCGCGTCTCCGTGGAAATGGGTTCGGTGTTTGGCTGGGAGCGCTACACGGGTTTGAAGGGAAAGATCATTGGCATGCGCAGCTTTGGAGCGTCCGCGCCGCTAAAGGACCTGCTGAAGCACTTTGGCTTTGACGTGGATACGGTGGTGGCGGCGGCGAAACAACTCCTCGGCAAGTGAGGCGAAAATGAAACTCGTAGTCGGCTCGGACCACGCGGGCTTTCAATTAAAGAACGAGATGGCCAGCTTGTTGAAGTCGCTAGGCCACGACGTGCTCGATGTGGGCGCTTACGACGAAAGGCCTTCCGACTATCCGGACTTTGCCGAAGCGGTGGGCCGCGCAGTGCTTGATGGGCGTGCCGAACGCGGCTTGCTGATTTGCGGCAGCGGGGTGGGCGCGAGCGTGGCTGCGAACAAACTGGTGGGCATCCGGGCGGGAATGTGCCACGACACCTATTCCGCGCATCAAGGAGTGGAGCACGACAATATCAATGTACTGGTGATGGGCTCGCGCGTGGTGGGCGAGAAGTTGGCGGAAGACCTGGTGAAGGCGTTCCTGGGCGCGCAATTTACGTATGAGGAGCGCCATATGCGGCGTCTGGCCAAGGTTAAGGCGCTGGAAGAAAAGAATTTAAAAATCTGAAATGCAGGGCGCCCGTGGCCCTCTGCCCGTCGTACAATTTAAGATGAGGCCCTCGAATAAAGGAGAAGCGTTATGACCACCTCGGCAACAATTCCCAATGTCGGAGGCAAGCCCGGCACCAACCCCTTGAAGGGCTTGTTGGAATTCGGGCAATCGCCCTGGATGGACTACATCCGCCGGGACCTGCTTACCAGCGGCGAGCTGAAGAAGATGATTGAGAACGATGGGCTGCGCGGCATGACCTCGAACCCGGCGATTTTTGAGAAGTCCATCACCGGAAGCACGCTCTACTCCGATATCCTGAATGCGCCGGACGCCAAATCGCTGGATGCCAAGGGCCTTTACGAAAAGATCGCCATTCGCGATGTCCAGGATGCCTGCGACATATTCAAGCCCGTGTACCAGCAGTCAAAACGCCGCGACGGCTATGTGAGCCTGGAAGTTTCGCCTTATCTTGCGAACGACACCAAGGGCACGCTGGAAGAGGCGCGGCGGCTGTGGAAAACGGTGAGCCGGGAAAACCTGATGATCAAGGTGCCCGCCACGCCGGAAGGCATCCCCGCCATTCGCCAGCTTCTGGAAGAGGGACTGAACATCAACATCACGCTGCTGTTTGCCCAATCGGCGTATGAAAAAGTTGCGGAAGCGTTTATCGCCGCGCTTGAGGCGCGCGCCCTAAAGGGGCTGGACGTCAGCCACATCGCCAGCGTCGCCAGCTTCTTCGTGAGCCGCATAGATACGCTTGTGGATTCCAAGGTGGACGAACTGGAAAAGACGGCCAGCGGCACTGCGAAGGGCCTGCTGGAAAGCGTGCGCGGGCAGATTGCCATCGCCAACGCCAAGCTCACTTATCAGAAATACGAGGAACTCTTTGGCGGGCCGCGCTGGAAGGCGCTGGCGGGCAAGGGCGCGCAGACGCAGAGGCTGCTGTGGGCCAGCACGAGCACAAAGAATCCGAAATATCGCGATGTGATTTACGTGGAAGAGCTGATTGGAGCGGATACCGTGGACACGATTCCGCCGGCCACGTTTGACGCTTTCCGGGACCACGGCAGATTGCGCAAGAGCTTGATCGAGGATGTCGCCGGCGCCGCAAGAACAATGGATAACCTGGGGAAGGCCGGTATCTCCATGAAGGCTGTGACGGACAAACTGCTCGTCGACGGTGTGAAGCTTTTCGCGGATGCGTTCAAACAATTGCTGGACGCCACGGGGAAGAGCGCTGGGGTGCGCGCGTGAGTCTGAATAAGATTAGCTGGAAGCTGCCGCCGGCACTGTCCGCGGCAATTGATGCTTCGTTTGCGGATTGGAAAAACAACGATAAGGTCGCGCGGCTCTGGAAGAAGGATGCGTCTCTCTGGAGCGGCACTGACGAGAGCAATTGGCTGGGCTGGCTGACGATTACGGAACAGCAGTTGGCCAATCTTGCCACTTTCAAAAAGCTGGCGCAGGAAGTGAAGAAGGGCAAATTCAGGCATCTGCTGCTGCTGGGCATGGGCGGTTCCAGCCTGTGCCCGGAAGTGCTGCGCCTGACCTTCGGGAAAATCCCCGGTTTCCCGGAATTGCATGTACTGGATTCCACGGATCCTGGCCAGATCAAAGCGCTGGAGAGGAAACTGGATCTGCGCAAGACTCTTTGCATCGTATCCAGCAAATCGGGGAGCACGCTCGAGCCCAACATTTTCAAGCAATACTTTTTTGAACGAATCAAAGCCAAGGTTGGCCCCGAGAAAGTGGGCAGCCAGTTCATGGCCGTCACCGATCCTGGCTCCAAAATGCAGCAGGTTGCGGATGCAGACCATTTCCGCCACATTTTTGCTGGCGTAGCCAGCATCGGCGGGCGCTATTCGGCGCTCTCGAATTTCGGCGTTGTGCCCGGCGCGAGCATGGGCCTGGACCTCAGAAAATTCCTGAAGTCCACGCAAGAGATGGTGAAGGCGTGTGGTTCCGCAAGCGTTGCAGACGCGAATCCCGGTGTGGTGCTCGGCACAATCCTGGGAGTGGCTGCGAATCACGGCCGCGACAAACTGACCATCATTACGTCTCCGGGGATTTTCGATCTGGGCGCGTGGCTGGAACAGTTGATCGCCGAATCCACCGGGAAAATCGGCAAGGGCATTATTCCCGTGGACCGCGAAAAGCTTGTGAAGCCCGCGGCTTATGGCACGGACCGCGTCTTCGTGTATCTGCGTCTCAGCAACGAAATCAATAAAGCCCAGGATGCCGCGGTAACCGCGCTGGAAAAGGCCGGCCATCCCGTCGTGCGCATTGTCCTGGGCAATAAATACGATCTGGGGCAGGAGTTCTTCCGCTGGGAAATCGCTACGGCAGTGGCCGGCTCCATCCTGGGCATCAACGCTTTCAACCAGCCCGACGTGGAAGCCAGCAAGGTGGAAACGCGCAAGCTGACCGAGGAATACGAAGCGAATGGCAAACTGCCCGCGGAGACGCCAATTTTCGAATCCGCAGGCGTCAAACTGTTTGCGGACGAGAAGAATACCGCCGCGCTCAAAAATGGCGGGAAACTCGCGGACGTTTTGCGTGCGCATTTGTCGCGTATGGGCACGGGTGACTATTTTGCCGTGCTCGGCTACGTCACCATGAATCCTCGGAATGAGCGCGCGCTGCAGGGCATTCGCCATCAGGTGCGCGACGCCAAGAAAGTGGCTACGTGCCTCGGCTTTGGCCCGCGCTTCCTGCATTCCACCGGACAGGCGTACAAGGGCGGGCCGAACAGCGGCGTGTTCTTGCAGATCACGTGCGACGATGCGGTGGACCTGCCCGTGCCGGGGCAGAAATACACGTTTGGCGTGGTGAAGGCGGCGCAAGCGCGCGGCGATTTTGCGGTGCTGGCGGAACGCGGCCGGCGCGCCTTGCGGGTGCATCTCGGCAAAAATGTTAAGGGCGATCTCGGCAAGCTCGCCAAAGCCGTGCAGCAGGCGCTATCCTGATTCACCGGCCGACTGGACAAAATTTCGCGGAGGAATCCTGACGATGCAACTGGGAATGATCGGACTCGGAAGAATGGGAGCCAACATGGTGCGCCGGCTGATCAAGGGTGGGCACCAGTGCGTCGCCTACGATCGCAGCGCCGATTCCGTGAAGCAGCTTTCCGGCGAGGGGGCGACGGGTGCTGCTTCCCTGGATGAGTTCGTTGCCAAGCTGCAAAAGCCGCGGGCCATCTGGCTGATGGTGCCAGCAGCGGTCGTAGATACAACGATTGCCGATCTGCTTCCCAAACTGAGCAAGGACGACATACTAATCGACGGCGGAAACTCCTACTACATTGATGACATTCACCGCGCCAAGGAACTCTTCGCCAAGGGCATTCATTATGTGGATGTGGGCACGAGCGGCGGCGTCTGGGGACTCGAACGCGGCTATTGCCAGATGATTGGCGGGGAGACCGAGGTGGTGGAGCATCTTGATCCCATTTTTAAGACGCTGGCGCCGGGCCGCGGAAATATTGAACGCACTCCCGGCCGGGAAAAAACGCCGGGCACGGCGGAAGAGGGCTATCTGCACTGCGGCCCCTCTGGCGCGGGCCATTTCGTGAAGATGGTGCACAACGGCATCGAATATGGATTAATGGCCGCGTACGCGGAAGGCCTGAACATTTTGAAGCATGCCAACGCCGGGAAATCCCATCGCGAAGCCGACGCGGAAACCACGCCGCTGCGGCATCCGGAACATTACCAATATGATTTCAACCTCGCGGACATCACCGAAGTGTGGCGGCGCGGCAGCGTGGTGGCCTCGTGGCTGCTCGATTTAACGGCCATTTCCCTGCTCGATCAGCCCACGCTGGAGCGCTTCTCCGGCCGCGTCTCCGATTCGGGTGAAGGCCGTTGGACGGTTCTTGCGGCGATCGAATCGACGGCGCCGGCGCCAGTGCTGACCGCGTCGCTCTACCAGCGCTTTACTTCACGCGGTGAGGATGATTTCGCCGCCAAGGTACTTTCCGCCATGCGGTTTCAGTTTGGCGGGCACATCGAAAAGAAATCCGGGCACTGAGGACCGCCGCCGAAGGCCGCAGGGCTTTAGACAGGACACATATCAATGAGCACCAATCACGTGGACGCTACTTCCGACGCCGCGCCCTGTGTCATGGTCATCTTCGGCGTTACAGGAGACCTGACCAAGCGAAAACTGATCCCCGCGCTGATCAACCTGGCGCAGGAGAATCTCCTCTCCAAGCAATTCGCCATCGTGGGATTTGCGATGAACGATTACAC
>Ga0074044_10000328_pt1 | contig 47507 bp, 38 predicted proteins | sample BogForMeECP23OM1_FD_94443 | JGI IMG/M metagenome (GOLD analysis project Ga0074044, IMG submission 94443) | Bog forest soil microbial communities from Calvert Island, British Columbia, Canada - Bog Forest MetaG ECP23OM1 | ecosystem: Environmental > Terrestrial > Soil > Wetlands ...
CCGATACGGTGCGTCTTTCCCGTATAAAACAGGATGCGCTCCGTCGTCGTGGTCTTCCCGGCATCGATGTGGGCCATGATGCCGATGTTCCTGCAACGCTCTAATGGGACTGTTCTGGGCACGACTCTTAACTCTTTCTGGGGCTCCGAAATTAATCTTTCGTCGTTCGCTATTCGCTTTTCGCTCTTCGCAAATCGACGCCGTTCTTAGCCAATAGCGAACAGCGAACGGCGCCTTTTACCACCGGTAATGTGCGAACGCCTTGTTCGCTTCCGCCATGCGATGCACATCCTCTTTTTTCTTGATGGCAGCGCCTTTGCCGTTCGAGGCGTCGAGCAATTCGTTCGTCAACTTCTCGATCATTCCCTTTTCGCCGCGGCCGCGCGCATAGCTCACGATCCAGCGGATCGCCAGCGACGTCCTGCGGTCCGGACCTACTTCGATCGGCACCTGGTAGTTCGCGCCGCCCACGCGCCGCGTCTTCACTTCCAGCAACGGCTTGGCGTTCTCGACCGCCTTCGTAAACAGCTTCAGGGGTTCATCGCCGCCCTTTTCCTTCAGTTTCTCGAGCGACTTATAAAAAATGCCCTCGGCAGTCGACTTCTTTCCCTGCCACATCATCGAGTTGATGAACTTCGTCACCAGATCCGATCCATACACCGGATCGGCCTCGACCGTCCGCTTTGGGGTATGTCCTTTTCTTGGCATGCTTTTCAGCTCTCAGCTTTCATTCGCAGTGCTTCACTGGCAACTGGCCACTGACCACTGGCAACTGTTTCTAAGCTTTCTTCTGGCGTTTCGTGCCGTACTTCGAGCGCCCCTGGTTGCGGCCCGCGACGCCGGTTGCGTCGAGGGTTCCGCGCACCACGTGATAACGCACGCCCGGCAGATCCTTCACACGCCCCCCGCGGATCAGCACAATCGAGTGCTCCTGCAGGTTGTGGCCAACGCCCGGGATATAGGTCGTCACTTCGATTCCATTGGTCAGGCGAACGCGCGCCACTTTGCGCAGCGCCGAGTTCGGCTTTTTCGGCGTCTGGGTATACACGCGCGTGCACACGCCGCGCTTCTGCGGACACGATTGCAGAGCCGGACTCGCCGTCTTATAACGGGTCCGCTCGCGGCCGAATTTGACCAACTGATTAAAAGTAGGCACTCTCGCCACTCCCAGACGCGGCAAGCCGCGTCTCACCACACATTTCCCGTAAAGACGGGGATTGCCCCGTCCCAGGTCTGGCACAGGCTGTCGCGCCCAGCCATACTCTCCCCGCGCAGCATTACTATTGCCGGTGAGAATTCGTTCAGTTCCCGCTCAGACTAAATCGCCGACGACGGTGACGCCACGCCTCACCCGACCAGGTTCACCCGACCAGGTTCGGAGGCGTTCCGTTTCGTCTGCTTTCCCCCTGCATAGCCTCGCGTGACCCCCAAGCCTATACATCTAAGCCCGGGCGCAAAGGTTTTCGCAGGACGTTTCAGCGAGGGCGTCCCCGATCCCAATTCCAACCGGGTACGTATTTCTTCAAAGCTCAGCCAAAATTTTCCCGGAGCCTGTCGCCAGCGCAGGTTGCGCATCCGACAGGACTGCCGTACACAGGCAAGCCAGACTTAACTCGCGGAACCGTATGATAATAACAACTACCTTGCACATCGTCAACCACTCTTCGAAGCATCGAAGAAGGAGCAGGTTTCAAAGTTTCATAGCTTCAAGGTCTCAAGTCGCCCGCGAGCTTCGCTGAAACTTTGGGACCTTGAAAGCCCGAAGCCTTGAAACCTAGCACTTTACCTTCTACACTGGCAATTTTCCGCCTGACCACATTATTTATGCTCGCGCCCGGCAAACGGCCGCGAGGAGGGTTCATGCATCGTTGCGGTTCCGGTTTTCTGCTTACGTTGGCCATCACCTTCGCCGTTGCCCTCACCGGTTGCCTCGGCAAGAGCAGCATCAACTCCGGCAACGGAGGCGTAACGAGCGTTACGCTGAGCCCCAGCAGCACCATTTCCATCGAGGTTGGTGGCACTCAAGTCTTTAGCGCCAGCGGCAGGGACGCCTCCGGCCACTCCGTCCTCGGCATCAACATTCAATATGTTGTTGGAGTTCCGCCCGGTACGATCACCCCCCCGCCACTCACGATCAACATCAATGGGAACGCTTGCGCCGGCACATGGGACCAGACAGGCAGCCAGTGCAGTGCCGGCAGTTCCGGAATCGCCACGGTAAACGCTGTCATCAGCGGCGTCTACAGCCCGACCACTACCGTCTATGTCCACCAGCACATCGATAGCGTTCAGATCATCCGCCTCGACCCCCAAGGCCCGCCGCAGCACGACTGCTTCTCGCAGAGTCAAATCTGGAACTTTGAGGGGGTCGCCTACAACACTATCTCTGGGGACATCACCAGCAGCGTCGGCCCCATAACTTGGTCGTCGAGCAATAGCGGTGTGGTCACGACAACTCCCATCGTGTCCGCAGCCCAGCCCAACGTGCTCAACCAGGTTCAGGTCACCGCCGCATCCCCCGGCATCACCAATCTTTTTGCCAGCGTCTCCGGGGTCACTAGCAGCCCCTATCCCTACACCACCTGCCTCATCCAAGCCATCTACCTCCAGATCGGAGGCCAGAACGAGGCGGGGAACTCGATCACCGTAAACAACGGCGCCAGCATACCCATCACAGCGATCGCGGTCGATACGTTGTGCGGCATCGCCAATAGCACCCCCCTAACCAAAGCGCCCCTCACCTGGAGCACGACCAATCCTGAAGTTGCGGCTTTCAGCAGCACCACGAGCAGCGCGGTAAGCAACAGTGCTGCCGCCCGCAACAATCTCGGCGGCACCACCCTCTTTGCTTCCTGCACTCCTCCGTCCTGCAATATCGGAGTTCTACCCAGTCTCCCCATCTACGCCAGCGACTACAACGTGACTGACCCTCCCAAATGCCAGCCGCCGAACGTGACGAAAGCTTATGGCACGATCTCCGTTGACGTAACTTCTGCCTCCAAGGTGGCCACCTATACCGCCTGGGCGGCGACCACCGACTGCGGGAACGCCTCCGGCTGCACCAGCGCGTTGTTCGCCGTGACCCCTGGAACCACTCCCATCGGCACCATCGTAAGCGTGCCCCGCACTCCCAATTCCATGATGTTTAACCATCTGTCGTCGGCGCGCCTCTACCTCGGCAGCGATCAGGGGCTGATGTACATGGATACCACCGCCAAAAGCGGTTCGACCGTTTCCCTGGTCTCCAGCACCTCGATACCCTGCAACGTTGCCTTGTGCGGACAAGTGCTCACCATCTCTAACGATGGCAAACTGGTGGTCGTTTCCGACACAGTTTCTACCCCCAGCCAGGTCTACATCTACAACGGCGGCAGCGGTGCCTTCGCGGACCTCATTATCCCCGGCGAAACCGCCACCGCCGCTGCCTTCTCTCCCGATCAGCTAAAGCTCTTCATCCTTACCAACGCCGGCAATATGTACGTCTACTCCACGGCGGACCCGCTAACCTCGGTCCCGATCGCGACCTCAGCGACCGACGTCAAATTCTCGGCGGATGGCAGCTTCGCCTACATCGCGGGAACGCCAACGGGAGCTTCGATTTCCGCCTTCGCTACCTGCAACCCCCAACTTCCCCAGGGTAATCTGGGCCGTGTTCCTACCCCCGGTATCCCGCTTCAGCTCTTTCCTGCGCCAGACGCGCAGCACGTCATCGCGATCGATCCGCCGAACATTGACGTTTTCACGGGCTCCGACACGCAGAATGCTCTGGTGGATGGTCACTTCACGTGTAATGCTCCGTCCGTGACTTTCGGCGGAGTACAGTCCTTCAACCTCGGCCAGGGCAATTTCACTCCTCTCTATGGGCAGCTCGTAGCCGACGGCACCGAGGTCATTCTCGTCGCCCAGAAAATTCCCGCTGTACTTCTCTTTAACGTGAGTAGTGGGACCACGACTTCCATCCCGCTCGTCGGCGGCAGCACCCCGCTCTCCGCCTCCGCTTCCACCGACGGAAGCCAGGTCTACGTCGCCGCCTGCGATCAATATACGCAGATAAACCCACCCCCCGCTCCCCCCACCTGTACCGCTGGCTCCGTGCACATCGTTTGCACCGGCGCCTGCACCAAAGGTCAGGGCGACTTCCAGCAGGTCCCCTATGCCAACATCAACAACGACAATAACCCCAACATGTGCAACAGCCTGGGCGGCACCGCACCGCTCTGCCTCCCCAATCTAGTCGCCATCCGGCCACAGTGATCGAGGACCGACCGAGTGTGGTGACAGGTCGCGTGGGGACGGGGCTCCGCCCCGTCCAGGCTTGCGTAGGGACAGCCGTCCCGGCTGTCCAAGTCGAGCGCAGCTCGGCCGCGCCAACGCCGCCGTTCACAACCAGCGCCGCGCGCAATCGCTTACCCCTAATATTTTCGTTCTTGGATTTTGGCTGACTGTATGCACCAAGAAGTGACGCACACCGAAAACGAAACGGCATTTGCTTTAACTGATAACTGACAACTCATAACTGCTAGCTGACCCCGGTTTTCTACGGTCCTACCTCTTTCCCCACGCTATCCAGCACGCCATTGATAAACTGCACCGACTGCGGCGTCGAGAACTTCCGCGCAATTTCGAGCGCCTCGTTGATCACCACCGCGTGCGGCGTCGCCGGATACGCTAGAAACTCCGCCACCGCTCCCCGCAGCACATTCCGGTCCACCGTCGCCATCCGGTCCATGCGCCAGTGCTGCGTATGTTTCCCAATCAGCCCGTCGATCTCCACCAGCCGGTCGCTGGCCACGCGAAACAAATCGTCGGCAAAACCGCGCACCTCGTCCTCCACGTTTGTGCGCTCGGCCCAGAACGTCTTCCGGACCAGCTCTGGCGTCTGCTTCCCCATGTCCGCCTGAAACAGCATCTGCAGAACCAGTTCCCGGGATTTGCGTCGAGTGCCCATCTTAGCCATCAGCCATCAGCCATCAGCCATCAGCCGTCAGTCATCAGGAAAACCATGAAACGGTTGAGGCCGACACCAGTTTACAGGACAGTTGCATAGCGGAAGGATTGGAGATCAGGAGCGGCGGTTTCGTTTCTTGGAACCCGGAATTGCTTTGCCTCTGCTGCCACCCGTGACCTTCGATCTGGAACCGGTTTTCCTGAAGGCTGACGGCTGATGGCTGATGGCTGTCTTCAGATTCGCCATCTCCACCGCCGCCAGTGCCGCCTCCAATCCCTTGTTGCCCATCTTCAACCCGGCGCGATCAATCGCCTGCTCCAGCGTCTCGCAGGTCAGCACTCCAAACGCATGCGGCACTCCAGTCTCCTGCGCCGACTGCCCGATCCCCCGAGTCACCTCGTTCACAATCACGTCGTAATGCGGCGTGTCGCCGCGCAGCAGGCAGCCAATGCAAATGATCGCGTCATACTTCTTGGTTTCCGCAAGCGTGCGGGCGGCGGAGGGAATTTCAAACGATCCGGGAACGCGGACCAGCGCGATGTCGTCGTTCTCCGCGCCGGCGCGGCGCAGGCCGTCGAGCGCTCCCTGCAGCAGCCGTTCGGTGATGAAAGAGTTGAAGCGCGAGACCACGATGGCAAAGCGCTTTCCCGCCGCGTTCAGTTGCCCTTCGATCGAGGCCCCAACCTCCTCGGGCCTGCCATGAATCGTGAGGACGATTTCCCCAGGCAACTCCAGCGAAAAGGTGCGTTCAGGGGTCTCAAGCGCCGTAGAAGTGCTCACGTCGGCCAGCAGCCTGAACTTCCGCTTCTCCGCGATCTCAAACACCTCGTCCGGATTCGTGACCTCGATCACCAGCATCCGGTTCACATCTTTCAAGCGCTCGCGCACCTCGTCGGGATATTCCTTCGCCAGCGAGTTCAGGCTGAGCAGCGCGAGCGGCGCCGACAGGATCGCCGACTTTCCATCTTCGCCGTCAACCGCCTCGAATCCAATTGCATGCAGAAACTCCGCGAGCACCCGCAGGTCGTTCGGGTCGCCCACATACCGCCCAATATGAAGAGATTTCAACATTTCAGCCCTCACTTCCCCTTGAACTGCGCCGGACGTTTTCCCAGAAACGCGGTCGTGCCTTCTTTTCTGTCTTCGGTGGCACAGCAGATACCGAAGAGCGTCGCCTCCAGATACAGTCCCTCGGCCAGCGTCATCTCCATGCCCTTGTTGACCGCTTCGATGGCGTACTGCACAGCCAGCGGAGCGTTCGCGATGATCTTCGCCGCAATCGCCTCCGCCCGCGGAATCAGTTCCGCCGCCGCCGTCACTTCATTCACCAGCCCGATCCGATGCGCTTCCTGCGCCGTGATCATCTCCCCGGCCAGCACCATCTGCATCGCGAGGCCCTTGCCCACCAGTCGCGGCAGCCGCTGTGTCCCGCCATATCCCGGAACCATCCCCAGGTGCACCTCCGGCTGCCCCAGCTTCGCGTTCTCGCTCGCCAGACGCATGGTGCAAGCCAGAGCCAGTTCGCATCCGCCACCGAGCGCAAATCCATTAATGCACGCAATCACCGGCTTGCCCAGGTTCTCGATCAAGTCGAGCACCGCCTGCCCCCGGTGCGCATACTCCTTGCCGGAAACCGCATCCTGTTTCGCCAGTTCGCCTATATCCGCGCCCGCGACAAAAGCCTTCTCGCCCGCTCCGGTCAGGATCGCCACCCGAATCGAGGCGTCGGATTTAATGTCGGTAAACGCCCCCCGCAACTCTTCCATGGTGGCCATGTTGAGCGCGTTAAGCACCTTCGGCCGGTTCACGGTGACATAAGCGATGGCGTTTTTCTTTTCGAGGAGTATGTTTTCGTAGGTCATAAATTCAATCGTGCGTTACCACAACTCAAACAAATCAGCCTTGATCCGCGTAATTCTGCGGCAAAAGGATTCAGAGCTTGTTCGCTACCGGCTTATTCGGGTCCGAGTAATCATAAAACCCGCGCCCCGTCTTCCGCCCATACCACCCCGCCATCACCAGCCGCTTCAGCAGCGGAGGCGATGCGAACCGCCGCTCCTTGAACTCGTCAAACATCACAAGCGTAATGTAATAGGTCGTATCCAGCCCGACGAAATCCAGCAGCGTAAACGGCCCCATCGGATACCCGCAGCCCAGCTTCATCGCGTTATCGATGTCCTCGATCGACCCCACGCCCTCTTCATACGCCCGGATCGCATCCAGCATATACGGCACCAGCAGCCGGTTCACGATGAACCCCGTTTTGTCCGAAGTGCGCACCGGAACCTTGCCCAGCTTCTGCGCGAACTCGTAGGCCGCGTCGTACACCGCCGGAGCGGTGACAATCGTCTTCACCACCTCCACCAGCTTCATCAGCGGCACGGGATTAAAAAAATGCATCCCGATAAGTCTTTCCGGGCGCTTAACCGCCGTCAAAAGCTCGGTCACCGAGATCGAAGAAGTATTCGAGGCAAAGATCGCGTCTTTTTTCACGATGCCATCGAGCGACGCATACATCTTCTTCTTTTCCTCGACGTTCTCGATGATGGCCTCGATAACGATGTCGCAATCCGCCAGGTCTTCGCGTTTCGTTGTCCCCTTCAGCCGCGCCCGGATCTCGTTTTTCTGCTGCGGAGTGATCCCGCCCTTATCCACCTGCCGCTCAGCAAACTTAGCCAGCGACTTCTCAATCCCGGCAAAGCCCTTGTCAAGATACTTCTGCTCGACCTCGAGCACGGTAACGTCGAAGCCCGCCGTCGCGCAGACCTGCGCGATACCGGAACCCATCAAGCCACAACCTAGTACGCCAACTTTCTTGATATCCATTTAGTAATCCTCAGAATGTAGCGCCGCCGTCCCGGCGGCTGTCGTGCGGGCGTCCCGCCCGCTCTGCGACGCCAGTATGGCCTCGCCAAAGCCGGCAGGATGCCGGCGCTACTAATTCAAATGCTTCCCTCTGTGCACCCCGTGGTTGCAGTCTCTAGTGAAAGCTCTCCACCACCATAGCAATCCCCTGGCCGCCGCCAATACACGCCGTCGCCAACCCGTACTTCTTCTTCCGCCGCCGCAATTCGTACAGCAGCGTGATCACCAGCCGCGTCCCGGTCGCTCCCAGCGGATGCCCCAGCGCAATCGCTCCGCCGTTTACGTTCACTTTTTCGCGATCCAGTCCCAGCTCTTTCTCCACCGCCAGATACTGCGCCGCGAACGCCTCGTTCACTTCAATCAAATCGATGTAGTCCAAAGTCAGCCCCGCGCGCTGCAGAGCAATCTTCGTTGCCGGCACCGGGCCGCTCCCCATCAGCTTCGGCTCGACGCCCGCAATTCCCCAATTCACGATCCGTCCCAGCGGACTCAGATTCCTTTTCTGCGCCTGCTCCAGCGACATCACCACCACCGCCGCCCCACCGTCCACGATTCCGCTGGCGTTCCCCGCCGTAACCGTCCCATTCTTGCCAAATGCCGCCCGCAGCTTGGCCAGGCCCTCCATCGTCGTCTGTGGACGCCGGTGATCGTCTTCGGTCAGCATCTCTCCCGTCGCCTCGCCCTTCGCATTCCGCAGCGGCACCGGCGTCAGCTCTTCCTGCAAGCGCCCCGCCTTGTACGCCGCATCAGCCGTCTGCTGCGAGCGCAGCGCGAATTCGTCCTGCATCTGCCGTGTGATGCCCTGCTGCTCGCCGTACAGCTCTGCCGTATTCGCCATGTACAGTCCGCAATAGGTATCGAGCAGCGCCACCATGAGCGAATCTTCCAGCTTCCCGCCCGGAGCCAGCGTGAATCCATCGCGTCCGCGGATCGAAAACGGCGCCTGCGACATCGATTCCATCCCACCCGCCAGCACCACCTTCGCTTCGTCCGTCTGGATCATCTGCGCCGCACTGACCATTGCCTGCATCCCCGACCCACAAAGCCGATTTACAGTCAGCGCCGGAGTCTCAATCGGCAAGCCCGCCCGCAACCCCACGTGCCGCGCTCCATAAAGCGCGTCGCCAGAAGTCTGCTGCGCGTTTCCGAACACCGCATGATCGAATTCTTTTGTATCAATCCCCGCCCGCTCGATCGCCGCCTTTGCGGCCACCGCGCCCAGTTCCTGCGCCGTGTAATCTTTGATCTTCCCGCAATAGCGTCCAAAGGGCGTGCGTGCCCCGCTGACAATGGCAATGTCTCCAGGCTTCAACATGAGTACCAACTTGTATAGAAGAGTGCGCTGGCCTGAGGCCAACCTGTGAGTTTAACAGAGCAGCTATCAGCTATCAGCTGTAGCCTAAGTTTCGCGCGGTTACCTGTTAGCTGAGAAGTTTGGGTTTCATCGCTTCGAAGAGTTTGGGAACGCGAGATGAATCCCGCATCTTGCGTTCTCTGCGTTAAAGACTTGGATTTTCTCGGCGTTTCGGCGGTGAAAAGCTATGCCACTGCCGCGGACGCGGCGAACTGCGGCGCCTGGCTCACAATTCCCCCCCCGCCCTGCATCACCGCCTGCTCCAGCGCGTGATCGGCGCGGTTGGCTACTTCGGTCACAATGTCCACCGGATCGAAATGCTGCCGCATCACCGCCTGCGCCAGCCCGGCGCTGAAGTCGACTCCCTCGTTCTTACCCGGGAAGCGCACTTCCGCCAGCAGCCGCCGCAATTTCTCCACCGCCAGCAGCGCTTCTTTTTCGCCCGTGTCGCCGAGCACCAGCGCGACCGTCGTCGCTTCATAGCGGAACGCCAGATCGTTGGTCCGGATGTTCGCCGAAAACAGCAGCCCGATCTGCTCCATCACCGCCGTCACCGCCGGCTCGCCATACTCCTTGATCAGCGCGCTCCGCCGCCCAAACTGCATGAGCAACACCGTCACCGCCGTCCCCTGCTGCAACCCGCGCCGGGTTTCCGCCTGCAGAAGATCCAGATACGAGGCCCGCTTCAGCAGCCCCGATTTCTCGTCCGTCACGGAAAGATTTTTCACCAGCCGCCGCAGCCCGGCGTTGTTGAGCGCGATCAACACCTGGTCGCTCAACGTCCGGATCACCAGCACCTCCGTAGGCTGCCACACCCGGCCGGTGTTCTGGGTCAGGATCAGCACTCCGATCTGGTCGTTGCCCTCGGTCAGCGGCAGAGCCAGCAGCGATTCGATCTGCAACTCTTCGACCGCGCTGCGCACGTCCATTAGCTCCGGAGCGTTTGTCGCATCGTCGATCGTCACCGTGCCTCGCGCCACCGCCAGATCCTGCAGCGTTTCCACCAGGCTAACCAGCGCCGCCGCACTTGCCGGAATCAGCCCCTCCATGTGATATTCCTGCACGCTCGACGGCGGCAGACCCGGTTTGCGCAAGGCCGCAATGCACCGCGCCGTCCGCCAGTTTGCGCCGATTTCGGTCGCCGCCGTTTTCAAAACGCCTTCCGCGTTTCCCTGGTGGTAGAGCTTGCGCGTGATTTCCGCCACTTTCGCCAGACTGCTGACCTCGGTCGCCTCGTTCGTCGTAGCAGCCGCAGCAGACGGCGCCGCGGCCGGCGCCGCCTTATCGCCACTCGGCGCAGTGGTCGCGGCCGGCGCGGCCGGTGGCGCTGACTTCGCATACCGCGGTTCGATACCGGCCGCAATGTATAACTTCTGTAGCTCCTGATTGCGCTCTTCCTCATGCGGAAACAGTTCCTGGATGCGCTGCAAACGCTCGATGGCCTTCGAGCGCATCCCGTACTGCACCAGGATCTCGGCTTGCAGCATCAGATCCTGCAACGCGGCCGCTCCCAGCGTCGGCTCTTCGATCTTGACTGCTTCCTGCTCTTCTTTCTTCACCGGTGTGAACCGCGATGCGATTACCTTGAAGCGCTGATCGTCGATCTTGCCCCGCAGCGCCTCCAGCCGTTTCTGATGTCCCGGCTCGTACGGATCCACTTCCGCCGCCCTGTCCAGACACTCGCCCGCTTTCTGGTAATCGTGCTTCGCGCAATACAGATCAAACAGCTTTAGCAGCGCCTGCGCGTAGTCCGTTTCACGGTTCGATGCATTGAACAGCTCCGCCAGAAACTCCAGCATTTCCGCCGATGGACGGTGCGATGCCAATAGTTCCTGCATCGTCGCGATGAACGATCGTCGTTCCCCTCGCCGCCGCTGGAAAGCTTCCAGCTTCCGCGCCAGCGCCACCGCCTCCGCATCCAGTTCGGAGTCGATCATCTTTCCGATCAGGCTCACCACCTGGTGCATGCGCGCCGGGTTCTGCTCGAACATCTGCCAGATCAGCGGCTCGCCATCCAGGCACCGATCGGCGGCCAGCAGCGCTTGCGCATACAGGTCGCGCAGTTCCAGCGATGCATCTTCGGAATGCACCAGCGGCTCAAAAATAAAAATGGCTGCCCCCGCCTCGCCCCGCGACAGCAGGCTCTTGCCATAGGCCAGCGCGATCTTCGAATCCGTCGGATTCTCCGTGTAGGCCCGCTCGAACCACGGGCTGGCGTTTCCACCCGCGACTTCCATCAGTTCCGCCAGTTGCAAGAATGACTGCGACGCCAGCACGTGCTCGCCCAGTTCCGCCGCCAATTCCGCCACCCGCAAATGGTTTTGCTGCGATGGTTCCAGGCTCACAATCAGCCGTAAAACCAGCAACCCCTCTTCTTTTCGTCCCTGCCGCTGCAAATCCTCCAGCGCATTTTCATACGTCCCGATCGCCAGTTTTTTGTTCGAATGCTCCAGCAGTTGCCCAAAGCGCACTTTCTGTTCCCACGTCGGGGTAGCATACCGTGCCAGCTTCTTATAGGTCAGGCTCGCTCGCGTCGCATCCGTCGCCGCCACCTGCCGCTCAAACAACTCTCCCAGTAGCCGCACCGCCTGCGCCCCCCTATTTAAAGAAAGACACAAGTCCGCCGCCATCTGCCGCACATTGTCGTTTTGCGGATCGTTTTCCAGGATTTGCAGGTATTCCGCCAGCGCGTCGGCCGTTTTCCCCTTCTGCAAAAGCTTTTCCGCCTTTTCTACCCGGCGGGCTACTTCGGCACGATTAGGATTTTCCGGCATGGGCGGTCTTAGGACAGAGAGTCCCTTCTCGATTCTAGGATTCACCCTCCGCACCAGCAACGCGGTTCCCCCGCTCCGCGATTACTAAAGTCATGCCATCGGCTCGTGCTCCAGTCTTCGCGAGGGTTGTTGCAGAAAGCTGGCATCATCCTGCATTCGACCGGGGGCGCTCAAGAGTGCCAAATCGGGCAAGATCGCACCTGCTATTCCGAGTTATTTGCCCGCTTCGGCATTGATAACGCTCATTTTCTGATATGCTAATCGAGTTTCGGGTCCCATCTGAACGGCCGGACGACCCCGCGGACTTCCCTATCTGTGCGACTTCCTGTCGCGATCAATTCCTGGCCGCTCTGTTCCCCCGAGACGAAGGAGCGTCTGTGACTTCCACTCGAAAATTCAGCGTCATTCCAGGCAGTGAACGCCAGCCTGTCCGTGGTGCCCGCCTGATCCACAATTCGCATCCGGACCAATCCATTGAGGTCTCCATACGACTTCGATCAAAACCAGAGGCAAAGCGTAGAGAACTTAAGAATGCCCTCGCAAAGCCCGGCTTCAAGCACATGTCGCGCGCCGAATACGAAAGTGCCTACGGCGCCGACCCCGCCGATCTCAACCAAATTAAGAAGTTCGCCCAGGAATTCGGCCTCAAGGTTCACGAGACCGGCACCGAACTCGCGCGCCGGACGGTGATGCTGTCAGGAACCGCAAGCAATCTTCAAAAAGCCTTCCACGTGGAACTCAAAGAGTACAGCCACCCCAAGGGAAATTTCCGCGGCCGTGTCGGCGCCATTAGCGTACCGGCCGACTATGCGGACATCATCACGGGAGTGTTTGGGCTCGACAACCGCCCTCAGGCAGAGCCGCATTTCAGACTCCTGCCGCAGCCCGAGAGGCATAAGCGTAAGACCACTACCGCGACCGCCTCGCATGATCCGAATGAAGTAGCGCAAATCTACGACTACCCGGCAGGAGACGGAACCGGCCAGTGCATCGGGATCATTGAATTAGGCGGAGGTTTTCAACTGGATGACCTGAGCAACTATTTCTCCTCGCTCAATATCAACGAACCGCAAGTCATCTCCGTGTCGGTCGATGGAGGCACAAATAGCCCCAGCACTCCGGACAGCGCGGACGGGGAAGTGATGCTCGACATCGAAGTGGCCGGCGCGATCGCTCCGGCTGCGAAAATCGTCGTCTATTTTACCCCGAACACAGATCAGGGTTTTCTTGACGCCATCACCACCGCCGTACACGACAGCGCCAATCAGCCCTCGGTCATTTCCATAAGCTGGGGCGCTGCCGAGTCGCAATGGACATCTCAGGCGCTCACCAACTTCGACGAAGCCTTTCAAGCGGCCGCGGCTATGGGTGTAACCGTCTGCGTCGCCTCCGGTGACAATGGTTCTTCGGATGGAGTCAATGACGGCAACAACCACGTTGATTTTCCGGCTTCCAGTTCGTTCGCACTGGGCTGTGGTGGCACCACACTGCAAACTTCGAACGAACAAATTGTCAGCGAAGTAGTCTGGAACGACCTGCCGAATGGAGGAGCGACTGGCGGCGGCGTCAGCAATGTTTTCCCGCTTCCAACTTGGCAGAATGGCTTCGATGTCCCGGCACCCACAGTTCAGGGTGGCGGACGAGGCGTGCCGGACGTCTCCGGCGATGCCGACCCCAACACCGGCTATAACATTCTTGTCGATGGCGAGAATGAAGTCGTCGGTGGCACCAGTGCGGTTGCTCCTTTATGGGCCGCGCTGGTAGCGCGAATCAATCAGCAGATCGGGAAGCCGATCGGTTTCCTGAACCCGGTAATCTACGCGAAAGCCGTCGAAGCCTCGGGATTTCACGACATAACTCAAGGCAACAACGGCGCCTTTAGCGCGGCCGCGGGATGGGATCCATGCACCGGACTTGGCAGTCCCGATGGCGTCCCGTTGGAGGCAGCGCTTACCGGTAAACCTGCTGCACCGGCAACTGGACCTGTGCGGCCTGGCAAACCCAAAAGAACCGCAGCCTAACCCCACCCGGGGGCGAGCCTCGCTCGCCCCCAATTTTTCTCCCCGCATTGCCGCCGTCTCGCGGCTCATTCATACTGAGAAACATCATACTGAGAAGCAGCATACTGAGAACCATGGGAACAGAAGATCTCTTGCTGGCAGGCCAGCACGTTCGTCTCGAACCGCTTGACCATCGCCACGTCGACGGCTTGGTAGCCGCGTCGGCAGTCGATCCCTCCCTCTATCGGTGGAGTCCCGTCCCGCAAGGCAAAGCCGAGGCTACCCGCTACGTTGACACCGCCCACGCCTGGCGGGATGCTGGTAGCGCTCGGTCGTTCGCGACCGTCCGCGCAGATGACGGCGTCGTCATCGGGTCAACCCGCTTCTGGAACCTGGAGCGATGGTCGTGGCCGCCGGGCCACGCGCGGTACGGTCGCCAAGTCCCCGACGCCTGTGAGATTGGCTATACCTGGCTGACGCGCTCAGCGCTCCGGACATCAGCCAACACCGAAGCTAAGCTGCTCATGTTGACGCATGCCTTCGAAGCCTGGCAAGTGTTCCGTGTCTGCTTTCACACGGACGCGCGTAATCAGCGTTCCCGCGCTGCGCTCGAACGCATCGGCGGAAAGTTCGAGGGAATCCTCCGAGCCCATCGCATGGCCGCCGACTACATCCCTCGCGACTCGGTGCGCCATTCGATCGTAGCTGCGGAGTGGCCAACTGTGAAACAACAGCTGCATAAGCTCTTGGATCAAGCCCGGGGCTGAAAAGCGTCCTCACTTCCGAACCCAGTAGCAAACTGCTCAACGCCAGGGGTGAACCGCTAATTTAGAATGTCCCTTGTGACCGAAACCGTCCGGATCGGTATTCTCGGCGACTTCAATCCCGAATTCCGTTCCCATCACGCGACCAATGATTCGCTCCAGCACGCGGCTCGGAAGCTCCAACTCAAAGTGGAATCAACCTGGCTTCCGACGCCTTCGCTCCTCGAGCCCGGAGCCGCCGCTACGCTCGATTCCTTCGACGGCCTGTGGGCCTCGCCCGGCAGCCCCTACAAAAGTTTCGACGGCATGCTCAAAGGCATCGAGTTTGCTCGTGTCCACGACCGGCCGTTTCTCGGCACCTGCGGAGGCTTCCAGTACACGCTTATCGAGTGCGCCCGCAACGTGCTCGGCATCCACGACGCCACGACGGCCGAAGAAGATCCGCACGCCAGGAACATCGTCATCTATCCCGTTGCCTGCGCCGTTCCCAACCGCGATCCGAACGCGCCCAGGCTCTCCGGAAAAGTGAACGAAATCTGCCTGCGTCCCGGCTCCTATCTCGCGGCGTACTACGGAAAAGAAATGATTGAGGAAGAATACTTCTGCAACTACGAACTGAACCCTGAGTTCGAATGGATGGCTATGGAAGCTGGATTTCCGGTCGTGGCCCGCGGCTCCAAGGAAGAATGCCGCGCCATCGAATCGCCCGCCCACTTGTTTTTCATCGCGACGCTGTTCCAACCGCAACTTTCGTCACGCGAGGACAATCCGCATCCACTGATCATGGCGTTCGTACAGCACGTCGCCGACTTCCGCCGCAAAAGGCTCGACGACTCCATACTCACCTGAGGGCGCACATCGCCTCCCAAGAAGCGCTTCAGGCTGCGGGAAAACTCGGGTTTCGTATCAGGGTATCGCTTTAGCGATACCGTAAGTCCTTCGAAATCAGACGCCCCTTTAGGGCCTGGGCATCGAGAATCGATTTTTCCCGCACCCCCAGGGCATGAGGGGCAGTTACTCCGAAGTCTGCAGACAAGCCAGTGGGACGGCGAGCGCCCCGCCCAACCTTCGGGCGGGGCATTCGTCAGAGTTAGGATGGACGCGAAGCCCGGAGCCCCGGTGACCGAATCCTGCCAGGCATCCCAAGGCGCCACGCTCTACCGCGTTGTGGCCAGTACCGACGCGCGTTTCTCCGGCGGCACAAACTGCCGTACGTCGTGTCCGGTATAGACCTGCCGCGGACGCGCGATCTTCTGCTCCGGATCGACGACCAGTTCCTGCCATTGCGCCAGCCAGCCTGAGGTGCGCGGGATGGCAAACAGCACGGTAAACATTTCTGGTCTGAAGCCCATGGCCTGATAGATGATCCCCGAGTAAAAGTCCACGTTGGGATACAGTTTGCGCGTGACGAAATACTCATCCTCAAGGGCGATTCGCTCCAGTTCCAGCGCGATGTCAAGTTTGGGATTTCCGCCCGTGACCGCGAATACTTTCTCCGCCGTCCACTTGATGATCTTGGCGCGCGGATCGTAGTTCTTATACACGCGGTGGCCAAAGCCCATCAGCTTGCCTTTCCCTTCCTTGATTTTCTTGATGTAAGCAGGGACATTCGCCTTTGAGCCGATTTCATCGAGCATGATTAGAACGGCTTCGTTGGCTCCCCCGTGCAGCGGTCCGGCCAAGGCAGCAGCCGCGGCTGCGGTTGACAGGTACGGATCGGTCTGGGCGCTGCCCACAGCCCGCATGGCGTTGGTGCTGCAGTTCTGCTCGTGGTCGGCATGCAAAATGAAAAGAATGTCCAACGCGCGGGCTAACACGGGGTTGGCCGCGTACTTCGGCTCCACCATCTTCCACAACATGTTCATGAAATTTTCCGGATAGCTGAGATCGTTGTCCGGATAGACATACGGATAGCCGAGACTGTGCCGATACGACATGGCCGCGATGGACGGCATCTTGCCAATCAGCCGTTTGATCTGGTGCAGCCGGTTGGCGGGATCTTGAATCTGCCTGGCCTCGGGATAGCTGGCAGACAAGGCTGCCACCGTGCTCACCAGCATGGCCATGGGATGGGCATCGTGGCGAAAACCCTCCATGAACTGTTTCGTGTTTTCATGCAGCATGGTGTGATGGGTGATCTCGTTGATCCAGTTTTTCAGATCCGCTGGACTGGGCAGCTCGCCGAACAGCAGCAGGTAGGCAACTTCAAGGTACGTGCAGTGTTCCGCCAGCACTTCGATGGGGTAGCCCCGGTAGCGAAGGATGCCCTTGTCGCCGTCAATAAAGGTGATGCTGCTGCGGCAGGACGCGGTATTCATGAACGCGGGATCGTACGTCATGAGCCCAAAGTCCTCAGGGCCGGTCTTGATCTTCCGCAGGTCCATGGCTTTGATCGTGCCGTTTTCAATCGGCAGCTCATAGTTTTTGGCGTTGCGATTATCGGTGATGGTGAGAGTGTTGGATGCCATTTGTGAATCCTCCTTGATGCGGTGCCCTTGGGGTCAATCGCGGGATGCTGAGCAGGGCGCAAAACTCAAACCCTCCCGATTGCCTGGAACTGCAGATGTCTCAAGCGTGCCGTCGGCATTCTCCGCTGTTCTGGGGAGTGCCGCTGTGACCATTCTCACCCCAATCGGTGATTAAAGTCACGCGCCTCTGCCTGTCTCCTGCCTAGCGTGTTTGGGCGGGGACGAAATGGTTTCACTGGGACGCTGGCGCGAGCCTACACACCGAGGCCGGAGCCGAGCAGGCTGTAGAGCAAAATGGCGAGAACAATCAGGGTGAAGGCCACGTACATGCGATCGCGTTCGATGGCGAATCCCACGATGGAGAAGGCTACCCGGGCGATGGGTGTCGCGATCAGGAGCAGCAATCCGAGTTGGATTAAGCCTCGGCCCCGGCCGTTGAAGACGCTGTGGATAACTCCGGGGATGGTGCGGAATTCGGAGGGCTCGCCTCGAAAGACTCGGTAATCGGCGGACTCGTGCGCATGACGGGAGAGGTAGACACACGCACCCCAGAGAACGACGGCCGCCGAGAGCAGGACTCCGGAGCGGAGCAGGTTGCCGAGGATGACTTCGATGCGGTGATCGTCCCACGGCTGGGCTTGGAGCGAGCGCGGCTGTGGTGCGGGCGCTTGGGCAGTGGGCATCAGATTTTCCCCCAGAATCCCTTGTAGAGCATTTGCAGGCCTAGAACGAGAATCACCACGCTGAAAACGAGCCGGAGCGATTTGGTTTCGGCTTTGACCAGGATGCGGGTACCGACTAAGGAACCGGCCAGGACCCCTAACATGACGGGCATGGCGAGGCCGGGATCGACGTATCCGCGGCTGAGGTAGACACCGGCGCTGGCGGCGGCGGTCACGCCGATCATGAAGTTGCTGGTGGTGGTGGAAACTTTGAACGGAATCCGCATGGCCTGATCCATGGCGAGTACTTTGACGGCTCCCGAGCCGATGCCGAGCAATCCCGAGAGCGCGCCGGCCCCGAACATGAGGCTGAAGCCGGTGGGGACGTGCTGGACGTTGTAACTGCGCGGCCCCTCCAGGTCGGGGAAACTGCCGTTCATCCGCAGACGGGTGGCGAGCGGATCCGGTGGCAGGTTGCGCTGGTCCAACGGGCGCGGCTTGCGGGAAAGATACGCTGAGTAGATCAGGACAGCGCCGAAGATGATGGCCAGGGCGCTCGTCGGGATCCGGGTAGCCAGGAAGGCTCCCATCAACGCGCCGAAGGTGGTCGCGATTTCCAAGAACATGCCGATGCGAATGTTGGAGAATCCTTCTTTCACATACGAAGCGGCGGCGCCGGAGGAAGTCGCAATCACGGAGACGAGCGAGGCTCCGATGGCGTAGCGGATATCCACGTGGAAAAAGATGGTGAGCAAAGGCACGAGGACGACGCCACCACCGAGGCCGGTGAGCGATCCCAGAAGTCCCGCGACGAGGGAGACGATCGCGACGACGGCGGTGAATTCCAGGATGGTCATTGAATTTCTCTTAGCAGCCCGCGGTGTAAGCAAGATTCGTATCAGGGCATGCCTTCAGGCATGCCGCCAGTGCATCGGCAATAACGCGCCTTCAGGCGCTGCATTTCGAAATTAGAGTTTCACCACAGGTTCATAGGGTAACATTTCTTTTTTGAATAGGACCGGAGCGCGATCGCTGGTGAGGGTCCGGTGACCGAGGCGAAGAAGGCGACGGGAGGGGGATTTCACTCCGAGGGACGGATTCTGGTGTTGGTGCTGAAGAGTGGAGCAACGGAAAATCAGTAAGAGGTGGTTCCCGCAGGTTGGAGTTTGCGGAATTGATGTTCCGCAGGAAGCGGGGTGCGAAGTTTTTGTCACGCCCGCGCATACAACGGCGGGCTTTTCACGTTAGATTGCAGCTCGAGATCACGCGGACTAGAGTCTCCGCGCCGCCTACTACTGGTTTACCCAGACGACGCGGGATTTTTTCACCTGCGCGTGTTGTTTTCTGAATTCGCGGGCAAAGGCGCCGAGCGAAACGGCCTCTGCCTGCGGGAAATCCGAAGCCGGCCGCTCTCCCTGGGCCGAAGTGTAACTCGCGGCGGCGAGGACGCTCTGTTCTTGAGACATGGGCGCATAAGATGCGTGTCCCGGATGACTCTGAAACTGGTAGACCATTGGTTGAGTGTTGAGACTGCCCCCGGTAAGGTTGTTCTGCGCAAATGCTGCGGCAGTGCAAAGTAGGCAGAGTACGAGCAGGATCGTTTTCATCGCAGGGTCCCCCGATTGTGGAGAAAGCGAGGGATCATCCGCGGCCGAGGCTGCGGATGTGGGCTCCTCCAGACAGACTAAGAGCAAGCCCGGTACCAAACTTTGCCGGTCTGAAATGGCGGCTTACGGGGCTTGGCGGGGGGTAGGGGCAATTGTTTGCACAATTGTGGAGAGCACATGGAATGGGCGGCAGGGCAAGGCTCTAACTGCCGGGTTTGGTTGGCTTTGGCGCCTTTGGGGGATTTTTCATCGAAGTTACGATAAGGTCATGGACATGAAAATGCGAACCGGGGTACGACTCGCTTTGATCTTGCTCGCAACCATGGCAGCGCTGGCAACGACGGCGGCCGGTGCGGACTACAAGGTCGCTAAAACATGGAAGCTCGGCGGCGATGGCGGATGGGATTATCTGACCGCGGACAGTGCTGGGCATCGCTTGTTCATTGCGCGGGCCACGCTGGTGATGGTGATCGATACCGAGTCGGGCAAGCAGGTGGGCGAGATTCCGGAAACGACGGGCGTGCACGGGGTGGCGCTCGATTCCGAAATCGGGCGCGGATTTACCAGCAACGGCCGCGAAGATACGGTGAGCGTTTTCGATCTGAAGTCGCTTGCGGTCGAGAAAAAAATCAAGGTCGGCAGCGGGCCCGACGCGATTCTCTACGACCCGTTTTCAAAGCGCGTGTTTACTTTTAACGGAAAAGGTCATGACACGACGGCTGTGGATGCGTCCAAGGGCGAGGTGGTGGGCAAGATCGAACTGGGCGGGAAGCCGGAATTTGCTGCCACCGACGAAAAGGGCACGGTGTTCGTGAATATTGAAGACACGTCGGAACTGGTGGCGTTCGATCCGCAGAAGCTGACGGTGAAATCGCGATGGAAGCTGGCGGACTGCGAGGAGCCGACGGGCCTCGCGATCGACCGGAAAAATCGCCGTCTGTTTGCCGGCTGCGGTGGCAATAAGAAGATGGTCGTGGTGGATGCGGACAACGGGAAAGTCGTGGCGCATCCCGCTATCGGAGAGGGTTGCGATGCGACCGCGTTCGATAGCGATCTTGGTTTAGCGTTCGCGTCGGCGGGAGACGGCACGATCACGGTGATTCGGGAAGATGGTGGCGACAAGTACAGCGTGGTTCAGACGGTGACGACCCAGAAGGGAGCCCGCACCATGGCGCTCGACGCCAAGACGCATCAACTGTTCACCGTAACGGCGAACGTGGGTCCGCGGCCGGAGAGAAAAGTGGAGCCGGATTCATTCGTGGTGCTGGTGGTGGAAGCAGCACACTAGTTTAGATCGGAAGATCGGAATCGACGGGATCGCGCCTCCATTGGCACGGTCTGGACGGCCACTGTAACACCCCTTTAGTAACCTCCCTCTTCACGACCCCTTAACAGTTCGCCGTCTACAATATTTGTAGACAAATGAATTGTGGGGTGTCAGCAGTGGACAGCGTAGTAAGAACTCGCGAACGACAGAAACTGATGATGGAATTGCTGGAGAGAAAAATCCGGCTGCGCGCGCGCCAGCTTTACGATGAGCGCGGGCAGGTCGAAGGACGAGAGCTGGAAGACTGAGTGAGAGCCGAGTCGGAAGTTCTGAAGTCGAGTATTCTTGCGCCGCTGTGGAACGCGCGCCAGGAACGGGAGTTGGCGGAAGAATAGAGTGGAAGTATTGAAAGTGTCGCGCGTTGCCCATAAACTCAACCCATGGCCGGCGCCGAACCACAGCGTAACTCCAGCCGGACCGCTCTGAGTGTCGCCGCGTCTCGAGCAGTTCACCAATTTCTGGACGGCGAACCCAAGATTCTTGACGATCCGATAGCCGCCGCTTGCTTGACGCGGATGCGCTCCAGCAGATTCAATCGAATCCTGCGCACACGCATGACCCCCTGGCTAGAGGATTGCGCTCCCACGTGGTTCTGCGAAGCCGCTATGCGGAAGAACGCATGGCCCAGGCAGTAGAACGGGGCGTGCGTCAGTGCGTGATCCTCGGTGCGGGGTTCGATACATTTGCATATCGCCAGCCCGGCTGGGCGCGCAGCTTGCGTATTTACGAAGTCGATCATCGAGCCACACAAGAGGACAAGCGCCAGAGATTACAGTCGGCTGCTATTCCCATTCCTGCGAATCTGGAATTCGTGGCCATTGATTTCGAATTGGTCTCGTTGCGCGAAGGCTTACAAACCAGCACTCTCAACTTCTCCGAGCCCGCTTTCTTTTCCTGCCTTGGGGTCTTGCTTTACCTGACTCGGGAAGCGGCGGGCGCTGTCTTCCAGATGGTCGCGGCTTTCCCCAAGAGCAGCGAGATTGTTTTTAGTTTTTCCCTGCCGGAATCCTCGCTCTCCGGCATTGATGCCGAGCACCGCGCAGCTTTGGCGAACCGGGCGGGCTCTCTGGGTGAACCATGGCAGACGTACTTCGAACCCCAGACCCTTCTGCGTGATCTACGCGCGCTGGGGTTTTCCAAAATCTCGTTCTTGAGCTCGGAGGCAGCGGAACAAAAGTATTTTCAAAGCCGCAGCGACGGACTACAGGCGCCTCGTCTAGGAGGCATTTGTTCCGCTGTCGTAAGCCATCGCGAACCATGCTCGGAAAAACCGTGATCGGAAAGACTATGATCGGGAAGCGGCTTCCGCCGGCGTCCGCAGCAGAAGTAACGCAGATGACAGGCTAAGCACCGGACCAGCGATGCTGAAGAGCGCTCGGCCCCAAGCCGACCCCGCTGCCGGCGCGCTGCCAAAATACGCATCCAGCACAAATGCCATGGCGCAGGTCGCGCCGACCGGAATGAGCCACGATTTCGGAAAGCGTTTCAGGTTCGGAATTGCGGTGGGCAATAGCCACAGAAATATGTACCAGAGATTTCGATCGTGCAGCGAAACAGCGAAGTGGTAGCCGCCGCCGCGATGAAGAGCGAAACCAAATTGCAGCAGACTTACATACCTTCCGGTGATCGACCATTGCAGGCCGATCATCGCGGCAAAACTTAGCACCCAACTGGTCAGGATCCAGGCTGCGTCCGGGAAATGTTTTCGATCGTCATGTCGGTCGCCACGGGTCGAAACCCACCACGCTGACATGAACACGATGCTGAAGGGGATGAACGATTCTTTCGTCAGTGCTCCCAGCACGGCGATCACGGGCAAGGTCCACAGTTTAAACTCCGACAAACTCCAGAGTAGTGTCAGCAGGAAGAAGCCTTCGCCGGCGTCCACCAACCCAACCAGGCGAAGATTCGGAACGGCAAAATTGACCAGGTAAAGCAAAGCGCCAACCAGCCCTGCGGCGGAACTGCCCACCTCACGGTTCCCGAGAACACGGTTACCGAGAAAACGATAGAACGGCGGTTCCGGCAACGAAGAGAGAGTCGGCAACCAGAAGTCCGAACATCACCGGGTCCCACGTTGCGACTCGTCCGCGCGCGAGCCAGTAGAAAGGTCTGGCGAGCCACGGAACCAGCACGCGGAAGCGGCGGTAGCGCATGTCTCCGGCGTCAACGATAGCCGTTCCGGTCACGATCGACGCGTAGGTTTTGACGTCGGAGAGCCCCGGAGTCTGGCGCGGGTCGAATCGGTTGAGGACCGGGTAGCCCAGGCCGCACGCGATCAGGAAGAAAATGCAAAAGAGCAACGCCACCCTCGCGGTCGCGACTTTCGCCCGGTTGTCAGGCAGGCTCATCATTTGTCGGCCGGTACGCTTTTGTGGGTTGGCACATGGCGAAGGTAGCGTCAGGAGTTCGACATTGCAACTCCAAATCGTCTTATCTCCCGGCGGCGAGCCTGGTGGCCAGGCGCGGCGGCAGGTTCGCGGCGATGATTTTTTCCTGGGCTATTCGGAGATTGTAGGGCACGCGATGGAAGGTCACGATCCAGGCGTCGGAGTCGAACATGGCGAAGGCGGCGCGCCAGTCGCCGTCGCGGGGTTGGCCGACGGAGCCGGGATTGATGAGATAGCGGCGATCTTTGCGGAGCGGCCAGTCGGACGACTCGGGCTGGCCAACGGTGCGATAGCCGGGGCGGTAGGCTTCGCTGATCGCGCCCGAAAGCACGAAGCCGCCCTGCAGGTGAGTGTGTCCGAAGAACGTGATGGGGGCGGGATTGGTAATGAGTGGTTCGATGGCGTCGCTGGCGCTGACTGTGTATTCATCTTCGTCGAGCGAGGAGCCGTGGACGAACTGGATGCCGGGGAGTTCGTCGAGATGGACGGGACCCTGCGGCAGCGAGCGGAGCCATTCGAGATTTTCGGGGGTGAGCTGATCGCGCGTCCAGAGAGTAGCGAGGCCGGCGACCGGGTTGAAGTCGTCGAGGTTCATGAGGCCGCAGACGGCTCTGTCGTGATTGCCGCGGACGAAGACGCGTCCGAGAGATTGTGCTTTGGCAACGACTTCATTGGGATTGCCGCCGTAGCCGACGGTGTCTCCGAGATTGACGACGAGGTCGTAGGCGGGAGCGGCGGCCAGACAAGCGTCCAGCGCTTCGAGGTTGCTGTGAATATCGCTGAGAAGAAGGATGCGCACGGCAAAGGGAGGATTATAGCTTCTCTGGGGAGAAAACGACGAGGCCGGAAGGCGACAGGAGAACGCGACGAAGACTCCGCAGTTTTCCCGATTCGTATCGGCGCATCGCTTCACAGCTTGCGGAAAAGACCGGCGCTCCCCTTGCTTTTGGGTGGCGCAGCGGTTTACCGCTGCGGTAACTGCCTTGTTTTGAATTCGGCTTTAGCCGCTGAGGGGGCGGCTCTCGATCAGGAATTACTTTTTCCGCAAGTTGTTCAGCGATGCCGTAAGCTCTTCGAAATCAGTCGAGGTTGCGGCTCTGGCGATCTGAGCCGCGCGCACCCGGTTAGCTTGGAGGCCAAGGCCGTCGTGAGTTCCCGCAGCCAGACGAGCATCAGTGGATGAGCGCGACGTCAGGGGTCACGGTCTTGCCGTCCAGGAAAAAGCTGACCGCGCCCTCCTCGTCGGTGCGGTAGGTTTTCACACCGGCGTGCTGCAGACGCTCCAGCACTTCGCGCCGGGGGTGTCCGTACACATTCCGCGCGCCGACAGAAATGACCGCATAGCGCGGATGAACCGTCGCGAGCAGATCGGCAGAAGTTCCGCTCACGCTTCCATGATGCGCCACCTTCAGCAGCATCGCCTCCGGATGCTTTTCCACGACGCGCCGTTCCGCCGGACGCTCTGCGTCTCCCTCGAGCAAAGCGGTCGTCCCGCCATAAGTAGCCGTAAACACCAGGCAATCGTCGTTTGGCCGCATCAACCCTGTGATTTGATCGCGTCCGGGGGCAAGCATATGGAAATGCGCTCCGCCGTAATCGAATTCATCGCCTTCTTTTTTTACGGAGACTTTCATTCCCGCGCGCTGGGCTTGGGCAACGATCGGCGCCAATTGACCCACCGGCTTATCGATGCTCAGCCAGAGTTCTCGCGGATGGAAAGTTGCAATCACGGCGGGCATTCCCCCGAGGTGGTCGGCGTGAGGATGCGTGATCACGACCACGTCGAGACGATCGATGCCTCGATTCCAAAGATAAGAAGAGACTACCTGTTCGCCGAGATCAAAGTCCGAATGCATCCACTGCGGCAGGCCTCCGGCATCAATGAGCAGGGCGCGGCCCTCGGGCGTGACCAGCAGAATGGAATCGCCTTGTCCAACGTCGATGGTAGTCATCTCCATCACGCCCGCGCGAAGATGAGGCCGAGAAGGGACAAACGCAATCCAGCCCGCAACGCCAAACAACAACGCCACAGAAGCGAATGCAGCCCAGCGGGCGCGCCGCGCCGCGAGCATCGCGAGCATGAGCGCCGCAATCGAAGCCGAGATCATCGCGAGCGAGGGCATGCCGACCCGCAGGTCGGCGATCGATGCGTCAATCACTTGAGCGCCGCCCGGCCAGTGCACCGTCCCGGCGATTCCCTCAAGCGCGAGCCCGGAAATCCAAACTGCGGGCTTAGCCAGCGCGGTCGAGATGTATCCCAAGCCGACGGCGGCGGCAGCGGTAGGCATCAGCACCTGAGTGAGCGGAATCACCGCCAGATTGGCCGGCATCCCCATGGTGGTCGCGCGATGAAAGTGGTACGCCATGAGCAGCGCCAGTCCCGCCTGCATCAGCGCCGAGATGAAAATCAATCCGCCCACTCCGATCGCGACGCGCATAAAGATCGCGGGCAGCGCCAGGCTGAGGCGGTCGCCGATGAATCGCTTCAACCGCGATCCGATCAGCCGCAGATCGAGACGGAACTGCGCGACTTCGGGCGCGACGTGCAAATCGTAGCTGGCAGCTCGCAACAGCCGTAAACCGCGCGCGTAGGGCAGCGTGGTCCTTTCCAGAATCGGCGAACCGATGCCCGCGATGATGAAGACTGCGAGAAACGTCAGTTGAAAGCTGGCGCCAAACAGGGCGTGCGGATCGACGATCAGAACTCCCAGCGCCGCCGCTCCAATCGCGTTCATCATGTTGCGTTCCCGATACAGCAGACGCGCGCCCAAATATGTTGCCAGCATCAGCGCGGCGCGCCACACCGGTGGACCGACCCCCACCACGAACGCATACGCGAACGAGGCCACCACCGTGGCGATGGCCGCCACCGCGGGATCAACGCGAAACTGGCGCAGCGCCCAAAAAATGGCGAACGCCAGTATGCTCAGGTTCATTCCGGAAACCACTAGCACGTGATAGGTGCCCGAACGCTGGTACTCGGTGCGGGTCGCGTTGCGCAGGAATGATTCTTCGCCAAGCACCATGGCGTCCATGAGCGAGGCCTGAGACGCGGGCCACAGCTGGTGAATTTTGGCAATGATGCTGGCGTGAACCCGCGTCCGCCAGAGTTCAATCCGGCTTCCCGAAAACCCGGGAAGCCGCTCAATATCTTTTGCTTCCGCGGACCCCAGCACGCTGATGCCGTTGTCGCGCAGATAGCCCTCATAATCGAAGGCTCCGGGATTGCGGTAATTGCGCGCCGGATGCAGTTTCGCGAGAATGCGCAGCCGCGTGCCGTAGGCCAGAGCAGGCAAGGCAAGTGTAGGGACGGGGCTCTGCCCCGTCCCGCTTTCGCCTTCGGCAGGCTCAAAGCCGGGCCAGGACGCCCGGCGCTCCACCGCCTCCGGATTCTCAACCTGCTTATAAATCGTCAGCCGCACCCCGGCCCGCACCGGCCAGCTTCCGCCCTCGCTCGTGATCTCTTCCGTCTCCACGTCAATGGGTTCACGGATCGACCGCGGCCCCGCGTCACGTGCATATCCCTCCCGCATCACACGCGCCGTGAGCGTGACGGCGCGGCCATCCGCCAGCGCAAGAATCCGAGGGCCATCCCGCTGAAGTTCGTTCGGTGCCTGGCCGCGAATCTGAATCAGAAAAGCGCCCAGAAAAACCCACGCGCCCAAAGAAAGCGCCTTGGCCAGCCAGGCGCGCTTCGGAAGAAACCATGACGCCGCCAAAACGAAGGCCACTACCGCGATCACCCACCACGACGGCGGCCGCCAGGCGCGTACGCCCGTCCAGAGTCCGAGCGAAAATGCCAACGCCGCCCAGAACAACGGCTGTCGTGGCGGCTTCTGATCGCGTGTCATTCTCTAGCTCGATGTGGTCGCTTCTACCTGGCGCAGAAAATTTCGACGTCGCCCTTTAAAAGGGAAGGGCTTTAAAAAGGGAAGGGCACGGCTTCACCCGTGCCATCAAGCCGCAGCGGTTTTACGTTGCTTGCGGCACAACTGGAAGTCGTGCCCTTCCCTGTATGCCACCGGGAGACGAGCGGGGCCCCGGCGCGTGTTTTGCCTGCGCCAGGGCCCTCGGCCACCCACCCGTCTTCCAGGAGGAACTTGGGCGACACGTGAAAGCGGTCAGCGCGCCAGCAGCATCACCGATTCGATGTGAAACGTCCCAGGAAACAAATCGAATAAGTGCGCTTCCTCGATGTGGTACCCGGCCGCCAGTAGGGGGGCGATATCCCTGGCCAGCGTCGCCGGATCGCACGAAACATATCGGACGCGAGGCGCTCCGAGTTCCACCAGAGAGCGGATTACCGCTGAGCCGGCGCCGGTGCGTGGAGGATCGAGCACGACCAATTCAGGTCTGTTACGCACCGGCCGGCTTCTCAGGTAGTCCTCGCTTCGCGCGCCGACCGCTTTCACGTTCGCAGGCACATTCTGCACAAAGTCGGCATGCGATGTCTGTGACGCCTCTACACCAAAAATGTGATGAAAACTTGGCGCCAAAGCCGCCGAAAACAATCCCACTCCGGCATACAGGTCAAGCGCGATGTCCCCGCGCGCATTGCCGGTCGCGACTGAGACCAGTTCGTCCACCAGATAACGATTCACCTGGAAGAAGGCTCCCGCGCTGACCTGATACTCGTGGTTCTTGGTTCGATAGCGAATCGCCCTCGCGCCCGATTGCGCCAACGATTTCGGGTCGATCGGCGCTTCATCTTCTATTCCCTCCCCCGAAGATCGGCGACCCGAAGACCGCCGCCGCGAAGAGAAAAACGTCACGCCGCTGATTTCCGGCAACTCGCGCTCGAGCGTCTCTGCCCAGCGCAATAGATCTCTCCGGTCAGCCTCGCGCCCGCAGAATGCCCAGGCCAGCAAGCGCTCATCCGCCGCGTCCGCGAAGAGCTCGACTTCTTCGACCTCCGCTGGGCAGTTCAATCTGCCGAGCTCAAGCAGCCGAGCCATTACCCCATTAAGCAGCGGCGAGCTGATCGGACATTCGCGCACCGGAAGAAATTCGTGCGAGCCAATCCGGTAGTACCCCAGCGCGAATCCGGAATCCCCAGAACGGCCGGTCTGGGGTGGAAACTCCGGCGCAGTCTGCACCTGCAGCCGTGTCCGGTTGCGGTAGTTCCACGGAGGAGAAGCATGCAGCCGAATCTCAGATTTCATCTCGATTTTCGCAATCCGCTGCAGCGTCTCGCGCAGAATGCCAGCTTTGAATTCCAGTTGCCGCTCGTAGGGAATGTGCTGGTAATGGCATCCGCCGCATTGAAGGAAGTATGGACAGCGAGCTTCGATGCGATCGGGCGACGCTTCGATCAACTGCGCCACCGAGCAGCGCGCGAACCCCGGCTTCTCGCGCCGAATTTCAGCCTCAACCCGCTCCCCCGGCAGCACAAACGGCACAAACACGGCCATGCTGCGCCCGTCCGCGCCGGCCGGCGTCCGCGCCAGCCCGTCACCGCCGTAAATCAGTTTTTCGATGGAAAGGAGCAAGTCGTAAGTGTAGCGCGGGCACTCCTGCCCGCGCCGGACGATGCGAGCTTCCGACAAGCCTTCTCGGGCACCGCAAGGCGGACAGGAGTGTCCGCCCCACGCGATCTCAGTGCATATAGAACAAACTCAGCCGCGGCACGCCGCACCGCTCCAGCAACCGCTTGTGTACATACTGTTTATGCAACTGTTCAATCTGCGACGCCGTCATGTTCCGCCGGTAGGGAGCAATGTCCCGATCCGCTTCCGCGCGAACCTTCACCAGATCTTCATCCGGAGTCGCCGCCATCAGCACCGCGAACAGCTTTTCCTCCAGCACCGTCAGCCGCCGTTCCAGATCTTCCAGTCGCGGCAACTTCCCGGAACGCTCGATTGTCTCCGCCATCTCACGCAGCGAACCTGCTTCTTCCCGTGCCAGGGCTCCCGTCGCAAATCCCGCGTGCTCCGGCAGCTTCGCTTTTTCCAGCCGCTCGGCATTCTCCCGCAAGAACGCCGCAATTTGCGCCGCTTCGAATCCGGGGTCGCGCTGAACTTTCCCTTCGCTGGCCGCACCGACCGCCGCTTCCTTCATATCTTCCGCCGCAGCCAGCACGGCCTGCGAGCAGTACGCCAGGCTATTCACCTTCTTCGACTTCGACGGACGCTGATCGTACTTGTCAAACGCGTCATCCACCCCGCGTAGCACGGCTTCCAGCGGCACGCCCGCATTTTTCCAGATCTCGATCAGAGCCCAATCGAGCGTCGAAAGCAGAAGAATGCCGCCGCGCCGCCGCTGAAAGTGCTCTTCGATTTCGGTGAAGTAATTGAAGTAATTTTCCACGACAAGCAAGAATAATCTCTAGAACTGGTTCTCCAATGGGTTTTGGGTAGGGCACGGCTTTAGCCGTGCCGCCAACGCCCCAAAACAATGCGGGCTTTAGCCCCTGAGGTTCAGCTTTTCTGAACCTTCAAATTCCTCACAGGCGCTATCGAAACAAACAGCTCACCTCGTTTTCGGAGACTTCCCCGAGGGCCACGGTTTCGCATCGGCATCCACGGGCTTGGCCGGAGCCGGCGTCGGCTTCTTTGCCGCTTTCGGCGCGCCTTCGCGGCGGAGCGAGGACGACTGGTTCCGATCCCATATGATGCGCAGCCCCTCGAGGGTGAGAAGCTCGTCCACATCTTTGATGAAGTGTGAAGCTGTGCCAATCAGCGATCCCAATCCGCCCGTCGCAATCACGCGCGTCTCTGCGCCCATCTCATCCACCAGTCGCTCCAGGATGCCGTCGACCAGCCCGAGATAGCCGTAGTAAAGCCCCGACTGCAAACTGCCCACCGTATTCGATCCGATCACCCGCGTCGGCTTGCGAATCTCCACCCGCGGCAGCCGCGCCGTGCGCTGAAACAGTGCGTCCGCCGAAATCCCAATCCCCGGACAAATCACGCCGCCCATGTACTCGCCCTTTTTGGAAACGCAGTCGAACGTCGTTGCCGTGCCAAAGTCCACAATCACGCACGGCCCGCCATATTTCTCAAACGCCGCCACCGCGTTCACGATCCGGTCCGCGCCCACTTCCGCGGGATTGTCATAAAGCACCTGCATGCCCGTCTTCACGCCCGGCTCGATGAACAGCGGCTTGGTGTTGAAATAGCGCTCGCACACTTGCCGCAACACCGAATCGAGCGGAGGTACCACCGACGAAATCACGATCCCATCCACCGCTGAAACTTCCAGGTTGTCCATCGAGAACAGGTTGCGGAAGATCACTCCGTACTCGTCGACCGTGCGGGTCAGATGCGAGCCGACGCGCCAGTTCGCAACCAGCCGCTCGTAACGCGCCGCTTCCGTGCCGGTCACGTCCTCGCCCGGATGGTGCGCCTGCTCAAAAACGCCCAGCACCGTATGCGTATTGCCGACATCAATGACTAGAAGCATAAGAGAATTTGTAATTGGTAATTGGTAATTTAAGAGCGGCAGCTTTCTTAATTACAAATTACAAATTACAAATTACCAATGATTCTCACCGTTCCACTCACCACCGTCCGCAACCCCTCCGCCGTTTTCACCCGCAAGAACCCGCGCTCATCCAATCCCTCGGTAACGCCCGCCAGGCCGCCGTTCTCCTCGATGCTCACCTTTCTGCCGCGCACCGACGAAGAGCTCTGCTCGAACCGGCGCAGGATCGCATCGCGCGCTCCCGCATCCTCAACAAAGCTGCGATATTCCCGGTCGAGCGATTTTAGCAAAGCGGCGCAGAACTCCACGCGCGACCACTCCGTGCCGGTCTCGATCCGCAATGAAGTCGCAATTTCCCGCAGCTCAGCGGGAAACTTCGCCTGGTTCACGTTGATCCCGACCCCCACCACGAGATAGCGCACCAGCGTTGCCTCGGCATTCATCTCCGTGAGGATGCCGCAGAACTTCTTGCCGCCAAGCAGCAGGTCGTTCGGCCATTTCAGATCCACCAGAAGCTGCGGCGCAATCTCCGCAACCGCCGCGCGCACCGCCAGCCCCGCAGCCAGCGAAAAAATCAACGCATCCGACGGCGGCATCGCCGGACGCAGGATCACCGAGCAGTAGATACCCGAAGACCGCGCCGAATGCCAGCTGTGCGCGCCGCGTCCGCGCCCGGACAGCTGTTCTTCGGCGAGAAATACGCTGCCTTCGGGCGCGCCCTCCGCCGCGCATCGCATGGCCTCCGAGTTGGTCGAGGCGATTTTGTAATAGTGATGGATCTGCTTGGCGCTGGCTTCATGACGCGGTTTTGGGTAGGGCTCGGCTTCAGCCGTGCCGTCCTCGGTCTGGAGGAATGCGGGCTTTAGCCCCTGAGGGGCACGCCTTCCTAGCGGAAAAGCATTCATGGATCCAGCTCTCACCCCGCCGAAGACCGTCCCCTTCAACGACGGCGCCAGCATCTCCGGCAGCAGCAAGTCTGGAACCGCGCGCAGCTGATAGCCCGTCGCCGGATGTCCAGCGACATCGACGCCCAAGGCGCGCAGTTGCTGAATCAGCCGCCAAACCTCCGACCGGCTCGTCCCGATCTCTTCGGCAATCTTGGTGCCGCTGGCGACAACGGTAGCGTGGCTCATGAGCAGGCGCACGATGCGGCCCAGGCGAACGTCTGTCGCCTTGTGCACCGACGGCAAGCTGCGAGTTTTCGTGGAGGCTGCGATGGAGGGAATTATAACCAGTCGTTAGTCGTTAGTCGTCGGTCGTTCGCAAATCGAACCCGGGGAAAATGAAAATGCACCGCTGGCGTGCCCGGCCCGCGAACGACTAGCGACCGACGACCAACGACTAATCTTTACGCCGGAGTGACCCGCAAACTCATATCCACCGCTGTCGATGAATGCGTCAGCGCCCCCACCGAGATGAAATCCACGCCCGTCTCCGCGTACGACCGCACGTTCTCCAGATTGATTCCACCCGCGCACTCCAGCGGAATCCGCCGCGGCTGGTGCGAACAAATCTCGACCGCCTTGCGCACATCCGCAACGCTCATATTGTCGAACAGGATCGCCTCCGCCCCGTGCTCCAGCGCCGCCTGCAGTTCTTCGAGCGACCGCACTTCAATCTCGATCGGCTGCCGCCCGCGCCGGTTGTGGATCGCGCGCTCCAGCGCCGGAATTGCGCCCCCGGCCAGCGCAACATGATTACCCTTGATCAACACGCCGTCGGAGAGATCCAGCCGGTGATTCTGCCCGCCACCGCAGCGCACCGCGTATTTATCAATCACGCGCAGTCCCGGCGCCGTCTTGCGGGTATCGAGAATCCGCACCCGGGTACCCTCCACCGCATCGACAAACTTGCGGGTGGTGGTCGCGATTCCAGCCATGCGTTGCAGAAAATTCAGGATCACCCTTTCGCACGACAGAATCACCCGCGCGTTATGCCGGATCACCGCGATCTGCTGCCCCGGGTGCACGCGGATCCCATCAAAAATCGAAGGATGGCTAGTCACCTCGTAATGGGAAGTGACCGCCCCGTCCAGCGCCGCATAGACGTCAAGAATCCGCGGCACACATCCCAGCCCGGCGAGAATGCACTCCTGCTTGGCGATAATCGTCGCCGAAGCGCGCTGGTTGGGATCGATGCAGGCGTAGCTGGTGGCGTCGCGCGTCGCCCGATCTTCATTCAGCGCGTTCTCAAGAATCGCGGTAATGCGTCGTGAATTCCAGTCCATAAAAACAGTGGTCGGTGGTCAGTGGGCAGTGGCGGATAGGTCGATGTGGAAGCATTGTTGCCTTTGCTGGCCACTGACCACTATCCACTGATTTCTTTCAACTTCCCCAGCGTCTTCTCCCGCAGCACTCTCAGTTCTTCCGCTCGCGCCTTAAGCCCCTCCACCACCTTCGCCGGAGCTTTTGCCAGAAACTGCTCGTTGGAAAGCTGCCGCTGCCCGTTGATCTGCTCTTTCTCGATCTTTTCCAGTTCTTTCGTCAAGCGTTCGCGCTCAGCTGCAACGTCAATCTTTTTTTCGTATATCGCATGCACGTCGAAGCGCGACGTGCTGCGCGCGCCCGGCAAATTCGCCAGCGAGCTTTCCACGAACGTGACCTTCTCCACGTTCGCCGGACGATCGAGCAGAACCGCGCCAAGATTCTTTTCGAGCATCGCGCGAATCCCCGGCTCGTGGGCAAACACCTCGATTGGCACTTTGACCTTGGGCTCGACTTTCAATTCCGCGCGCAGATTGCGCACGCAGACGATCAGGTCCTGCAGAATGGCCATCTCCGTTTCCGCGCCCAGATCAATCTGCTTCTCATCAGCCGCCGGATAAGCCGCCAGCGCAATCGATTTCAGCGGAGGCTTGCCGTCGTACATCGCATGCCAGATTTCCTCCGTGATGAACGGCATCACGGGATGGAGCAGCCGCAGCGAAGCCTCGAACAGATTCATCAGATTCGCACACGCCGCCCGCGCCGTCTCGGCGTCGGCACTCTCTGCCAGGCGAGGCTTGATCAGCTCAATGTACCAATCGCAAAACTCGCCCCAAAAAAAATCGTAGATCCGGTTCGCCGCTTCATGAAACCGGTAAGTCTCGATCGCCTCATTCACGTCCCGAGTAGCCCGATTGAAGCGCGAAAGAATCCACCGATCTTCAAGCGTCTGCACAAGAAAACCGGCAACACCCGAGTCCATGTGGAGACGGGGCTCTGCCCCGTCCAGGGCGGGTCGGAGACCCGCCCCCACGCTGGTGGAGAGACGGGCGCCCCGCCCGTCCCCGGGCCGCAGGCCCGCGTCAATCCGGTCCACATTCAGGAACATAAACCGCGCCGCGTTCCATATCTTGTTGGCAAAATTCCGATAGCCTGCCGTGCGGCTCTCGCTGAATGCAATATCCGTCCCCGGAGCCGCCATCGCCGCCAGCGTGAACCGCGTAGCGTCCGTCCCAAACCGGTCGATAATCTCCAGCGGATCAATCACGTTCCCTTTCGTCTTAGACATCTTCTGCCGCTCGGCATCGCGTACCAGCGCATGAATATAGACATTGCGAAACGGCACGCTGTCGTTCTTCTTCTCCGCCCAGCCGCTCGCCTTCTTGATCGCCGCATCCTGCTCATGCCCCTCCATGAAGTGGCAGCCAAACATGATCATGCGCGCCACCCAGAAGAACAAAATCTCGTAAGCCGTAATCAGCAGCGTCGTCGGATAGAAAACCTGCGCATCGCGCGTCTTCTCCGGCCAGCCCAGCGTAGTGAACGGCAGCAGGCCCGATGAGAACCAGGTGTCGAGCACGTCCGTGATCTGTTCCAGCTTCGCGCCGCCGCATTTCGGGCATTGCGCCGGCGTATCCCGCGCCACCGTCACCTCCCCGCAACCGCCGCAGGTCCACGCCGGAATCCGATGTCCCCACCACAACTGCCGCGAGACGCACCAGTCGTGGATGTTGTACATCCAGTTCAAATAAATCTGCTTGTAGTTCTCCGGAGTGATCGTGATCTCGCCCGATTCCACCGCCGCGATCGCCTTCTTCGCCAGCGGCGCAATCTTCACGAACCACTGCTCCGACAGCCGCGGTTCCACCACCGTGCCGCACCGGTCGCACCTCCCCAGCGGCACCGTGTAATCCTTCTCGGCGACCAGGAAGCCCTGTTCCTTCAAATCCGCCAGCACCGCCGTGCGCGCCTCGTAACGATCCAGCCCCTTATAAGGCCCCGCATTCTCATTCATGCGCGCGTGCAGATCCATCACGTCGATCTGCGGCAAGCCGTGCCGCTTCCCCGCCTCAAAATCATTCGGATCATGCGCCGGAGTAATCTTTACCGCGCCCGTGCCAAATTCCGGCTTAGCAATCTCATCAAGGATGATGGGAATCTCCCGCTTCATCAGCGGCAGCAGCACTTTCTTCCCGTGCAGGTGCGTGTAACGCTCATCGGCCGCATTCACCGCAACCGCCGTGTCCCCCAACATAGTCTCCGGACGCGTCGTCGCAACGGTGATAAATTCGTTCGTCCCGATCACGGGATACCGGATCTCCCAAAGCTTCCCCGCCACGTCTTCGTGCTTCACCTCGAGATCCGAAATCGCCGTCTCGCATCGCGGACACCAGTTCACGATGTATTTCCCGCGATAAATCTATCCCTCTTCGTACAGCCGGACGAACACCTCTCGCACCGCGCGGGAAAGGTTCTCGTCCATGGTGAAGTATTCGCGGCCCCAATCCACCGAAGCGCCCAGCCGCTTCATCTGGTCAAGGATCGCGCCGCCATAATGCCGCTTCCATTCCCACACCCGCTCGATGAACTTCTCGCGCCCCAGGTCGCGCCGCTTCTTGCCTTCGCTGGCCAGCTGGCGCTCGACCATCATCTGCGTAGCGATGCCGGCATGATCCGTGCCCGGCAGCCACAGCGTGATAAACCCGCGCATGCGATGCCAGCGCACGAGAATATCCATCTGCGTCTGGTTGAGCATGTGCCCCATGTGCAGCCGCCCCGTCACATTCGGAGGCGGCAAGAGCAGCGTAAACACCGGACGCGAATCTCCAGGTGCCGGAGTCTCCACGTGAAACAGTTTTTCCCGGACCCAATACTCAGCCCAGCGCGTTTCAATCGCGCCCGGTTCGTAAGCTTTCGGCAATTCGTGCGGCATCGTGTTCCTGATCGTGTGGTGACGGGGCTCCGCCCCGTCCCGGCCGTCCAAGCCAAGCAAAGCTCGGCAGATTTCCCGGCGGAAGGAGGGAATCATTGATCTTACAGGCGCAAGAAAAGAAGGGTCAAACCGTGCGAGCATCTAGGAGTGTCTCAGTTTGGATAGTCCCAAACCATTGTCATCCTGAGCGAAGCGAAGGACCTGCTTTTTTGCTGCCGGCAATTCCAACTTGCCTCGCTAAGTTTTCAAACTGCACCACTACCGGGCATCTACTTCCCCTCCTCGTACGGCTTTTGGTCATTCGTAGCCTCTGCGCAGGGCTAGCGTCCAAACCGGTAGGTGAGGTTCAAGCTCGCGTACGACGGAATTCGCACACCCACCACCTCCTGGACCTGGTTGGCAGGGACCAAGTTGTTAATGTAGGAGTTCACGCCTCTGCCTCCGGGAACATAGACAGTCGTATACTGTTCCAGCCCGGGTACTCCGGGTACTGTCGTTATGGTCCAGGTGCCGTTAGGGAGCTGTGCGGGACAATCGTTGCTCGGGAAGGTGGCGCAGGCGAAGTTCTCCTCGGTCTGCCCCGTATAGCCTCTGGCCCACATCGCATTCAGGCCGATGCTAAGACGGTTGTTCAGGAAGGGCCGCGCCAGGGCTACGCGGAACTCCTTGTTGGGCACGCCGTTGCAGTACTCGCTGAGAGCCGGGTTGGCTGTACCGAGGGTCCCGCCACCGTCCGCATAGTAGGCGGCCTCATCGCAGCCAGTGCCCACCACTTTCCTGCCCACGTACTCGAACTCGGCCTTGGTCTCCAGACGGAAGGGCAGCTTGCGATAGGTTCCCACAATGTCGCCGATGAGCCGCGGCGCTTCGGGAATAACGGAGAACGGGTCTCCCGGTTGAGGGGGGCCCGGATAGTTGGTATTGAGGAGTCGCGCGTCGGCTTGCTCGAAGGTGGCCTGCAGCGAGCCGTTGGCGAAAATCTGGCGCACCGTGGCCGCCAAGTAGCGAATACGCCCAGGGCCCAGGGGGAACTGCAATCCCTGGTCGGAGTCGATCTTGCCATACTCGGCGTTCTGCGTCTCATGGCCCAGAGTCAGCTTGGCGTCAGTCCGATGGAAAGTCTTGCTCACCACCAACTGATACGAGCGCGCCCGCTCCACGGGCAGCGTCGAGCCCGGGCCGCGGTAGTCATTTCCCGGCCGCGGATCTTCGGTGAAGAACGACTTGCCGAAGCTGGCTGAGATCGTGGGCGCGTAGCGAGCCTCGCCGGGCAGCCACGTGACCGTCGCCTTGGGGTTTTGCACTCCCACCCACTTGCTCCAGGAATCTGCCGGCGTGATCAGATTTTGCTGGTTGATCCCGACTTCATCCTGCCGCCAGCCGAGGTAGTAACGCAGATGCTTGCCCACGTCGCCCTGGCCGGCGATGTAGGGCGTAATGGGAGCGATGGTCACGTTGGCGCCAATGATCTTGGTGAACGGCCCGTAGGTGTTGGGATTGGCAGGATCGAAGAAATCGTAGTGGTCAAGGTCGTCGCGCCGCGGCGCTTCGCGCTCATAGTCCAGCCCCGCCAGCACCGTGAAGTTGTTCGAGATGTGATTGACATACGCCGTACTGCCGCCGGTTACGGTGCGGAACTCGCTCTGCCGGATCAGCCCCACGCCGAAGTCGGAAAAGAGCGAGAGATTGTAGGTGCGGAAGAAGCCGGAGAGTTGCAGCTCCTGGTGATCGCCCAGCTTCCAAACATCATTCAGGGCCAGGAGCGCAGTGTGCGTCTGGTCCTTCTGCCGCGGGTCGATGGTGTCGGGGTACTGCACAAATCCCGTGGCGGCATCCGTGGAGTTGAAGCTGTAAATGGGACTCAATCCCGCCACGTGGCCGACGCCGTAGTAGGCGATGCCGAAGAGCGTGACCGTATGATCGCCGGCGTGCCAGACCTGCCCGCCATTCAGCTTGAACTGCTTGCGGTGCTCCAGCCGGTCCATGAAGCCGTTGCCGTAGGAGCCTTCCATGGCAACCCAGGAGTTCTTCGAGGGGCTCATGCCGGCCGTCACCGTGGCGTCGCGGTAGTCGCCGATGAAGGTCAGGAACGGATCCAGATGCGAGCGCAGCCCATAGATCGCCGCTAAGTTCAGCGCGTGATTGCCCTCGCGCACGTTGAAGGCGCCGCCGTCGACCTGCACGCTTTCGATGACGTCGGCGATAAAAATGTTGGGATCGGTGTAACCGTTGCCGTGAGCGTTGGCCGAGAGATTGTTGGGCACCAGGTAACTGCCCACCTGAATGAACATGGCAATCGGCTCGCCGTGATCGCCAGCCACGCCGGGCGCAAAATACTGCGGCGCTTTGATGCCGCTGGATGCGGTCTCAATGGGATAGCCGGGAATCGAGATGGGCGCTCCCGGCCGGCCGGGGTTGGCGTCCAGCAAATCCTCGGAGGCATAGACCTTCATGGCCGCGTCGGGCGACTCCACGTCCACGGCGGTCACATCGGCGGTAACCGAAACACTCTCAGACCGGGTCGAGAGGTGGGCCATTTTCACCGTGATTTCCGAATTCCCGCTCAAGGCAACGCTGATGGGCTGTTCGACCGGGCGAAACCCGGACGCCTCAACCTTGACGACGAATTGTCCCGCAGAGGACAGCTTTATTTGAAACAGTCCGTCAGCCCCAGTAATCGCTTGTCCCAAAACTCGGCCATGGTCGACCAGTTGTACAGATGCCTGCGGCAAATTGTTCCCTTGAGGGTCGGTGACGCGGCCTTTCAGAACGATCTCTTGCGCGAGCGCAGGAAGAGACAACCAGAGGATAAGCATCAAGAACAAGACTGGAGCTCGTGCCCTGGACATACCCCGTCTCGCGTTTTCGTGCTGCCCGCAAGGGATCTTAGGCATGTTACGTTATCTCTGTTCGTGCTACCCTACGTGACCCTACCTTATAACACGATTATTGCAATCGTGCCACAGACAGTACGGATTTATAAAGGGGATCGACGTTTATTCGGAACATTTTCTTAGGTCGCGCACCGGACCTTCCCCCGGCTCGCTCTAGCAGCATGCGGAAAAAGTCGCGTTGCACTTGATTTTGGGTGGCGCAGCGCCGGGGCCCCCAGCACGCCCGCTTTTGGCGTGATGGGGTGGAGCGGTTTACCGCTGCGATAACTGGCCTATTTTCATCGACGGCTTTAGCCGCTGAGGCCACACTTTTTGCGCGGGAACGAGTTTTTCCGCAGCCTGCTAGGGTTTCCCGCGAGTTGCGTCAGCGGTGTGGTGGGGGATGGTGCGAGACGGTCTCTGGAGAACTCATAACCAGGCGCCCATGCTGCACCCCTTTTGTGCTGATGAGCCGGTCCGCTAGCTTTTGGACGTCTCTGGACTTGCCACGAAGTACCACTACTTCCAGGCAACTCTCATGGTCGAGATGCGCATGCAAGGTGGAAATGACGATTGCGTGATTCTCGTGTTGGAGATCGGTAAGCTTCTCCGGCAGTAGGCGAGTGTGATGATCGTAGATGAGGGTGACCGTGCCCACGACAAGCGCATTGGAAGGGATCACTGCCGAGCCTACCAGCCGGTCACGAATCAAATCGCGAAATGCCTCCGAGCGGTTATCGTAGCCCTTGTCCGCTATGAACGAATCAAACCGATGCAGCAGTTCTGAATCTATCGACACTCCGATACGGCTGAGGTCTGCCATGAAACACCCTTTTAGTCCAAGAAAGCAGCGATTAGCGTAGCATATTTTCCGAGGGATGTAGCAACTGCTGGAGTCAGCGCCGCAGGTCCGTCATTCCTCTCTTGAGGAGATTCACAGCTTTTTGTACGCCGGAGCCTCGCTCCAACTGCCCTTGAAATGTACATCCTTTATACGTACGTACAATTACACCTGCACAAAATGTTCCACGTGAAACATTGTACGTACAATTATTGGTGGGCGAGCCGGCATGAGCTGAAGACTGACGGCTGACGGCTGCCTTACTTCCCCGCCAGCTTCTTTGTAATCTCTTCCACAATCTTCGGGCGAAGATCGGCCATTATGCTGTCCACGATGCTGGCAATCGTGCTGGCATCCGTTGCCGCTGCCGCCGTAGACGAAGTCGCAGAACCTTTTGCCGCCGCCGCTGCCATGGCCTTCGGAGCCTCTTCGGCCGCGTCTTCGGCATGTTTCGCCGCTTCCACCACGTCACTGTTCGCGGCTTCGCTGGGCGGCGCGGTGCGGATCTGATGCCACTTCGATTTCCCCGATTTCGCTTTCACGGCCTTGCCCATGGCTTCCCGACCCCCAACCTCTGAACTCGAATCCTGATTCTCTTCCGCCGTCGCCACCGCAGTCGTCGTCCCGCTGACGGGCTCCCTATTCTCTTCTGCCGTAACCTCGATTTCGTCCTTACCCACCGCATCCGCGAAGGTCGCGACTTCTTCCGCAGGTGCCTCCGCGGCAACTTCCGCCGGAGAATCCTTCTGCTCCGCTTCGACCTTCGCCTGTGCGATCTCTGGTGCGATGCTCTCTGGTGCGATCCCATCCACCAAAGGACTCGCAGCGTTCGAAACCGCTGCCGGCGCTTCCACGGCCGATGGTTCTGCTTCCGTGGTCTCTAAACCATGCTCAGACGGACAATGCTCCACCCCTTGCTCTGCCACAGCATCCGCGCTGGCTGCCATCTCTGTTTCCGCCAGTCTGTTCTCCACCGCGGCCGCAATCGCCGAAACTCTGCTCATCCGTACCGGTTCAATTTCACCGGCGGGCGCTGCGGCGGGCATTGGAGCGAAGGTGCGGAACATTTCCGCTTCCAGCGAAATCACCGCTTCCTCCGGACTCAACTCCGTTGGCTCGGCTACCCACCTCGGAGCGGATGCCGCATTGCGTGCCGCTTCTTCCGCCAGCAACTGGCCGGCCGCCACCAGGGTTCCGTGCGACGGAGCCGTCGAGACATCCGCGTGACCAGTAGCGGGTGTCAGCAAGCGCAACGCTTCGGCCAGTTCCTCATCGCTCGGCACCGGCTCTTCCGCCCCCGCCGTCTCTGGCACGCTCGCCGCAACCGGGAGCGGTGGCTCAATCTTCTCCGCCTTCAGCTCTTCGGCGTTCAACTCCTGGGGCTTTGACTCTTCGGCCTTCGATTCTTCGGGCTTGGGTTCCAGACCCGTCGCATCATCTGTTTCCGCCAGCGTGGTCGCCACGGCCGTCTCGCTATGGGCGACGGCTTCGGCCGGGTTCGCTTCAATCCTTTGTTCGGCTTTGTCTTCTGACGCCTTTTCTTCCCCGGCCTGCCCCATCGTGCTCGCAGCCCAAGCGAACATCGGCTCGTCGGTTCTGTCCACGGGCGCGGGTTCCTGCACAAGGTCGGCAGTATTCACTGCGAGCACGGCCACCCCAGCCGCCGTTTCGGGATCCGGGCTTTCAGAATGCTGGGTTTCTGGACGAAGGGTTTCTTGCTGATGTATCTCGACCGCAGCCGGATCGGCAACTACCGCAGCGCCCTCGCTCGCCGGCTCCAAGTGCTCGACCGGAATTTCGACTTCACTCTTTCCTTCGACGGCTGACGCCCGGACCTCAACGCCTGCCTCCGCGGGCGCAACGACCGGCGCCGCAGTTTCAACTTCTTTCGTCGATTCCGGCGCAGTAGCAGGAACCTCCATTGCAGTCTCTGCCGCGGCAACGGCTGGCGCTGGAGCTTCAACCGGGCCCATCTTTTCCGCCAGCGGCGCAATATCCTCAGCCGCCGGAATCGGTCCATCGAGTTTTGCAGCCAACGCACTGAGTGCGTCCAACTCTTCCGTGGTGATGTCGCGCGGAATATCCGGGACCAGCCCTGGCTCCTGTCCCGGCGGCGGCGCCGCCTTCACCGTGAACGCCGCGCTCGCGGCAGTCTTTCCCTTCCCCTTCCGGAAATCCCGGAAGGTCGCTCCCGCCGTGACATCTTCTGGTTCTGGTTCCTCTTTTTTCTTGTTCTTCGAAGGAAAACCCAGCCGGCTCTTCCGTCCGCCATCGGCCTCCGTGTTTCTTTCCGTTCTCCTGCCGCTTCCCTCGCCGCCGAACCTCTCCATGCCCGGAACCGACGCGCTAAAGCGCTCGCCCTCGGATGGCTGCGGCACCATGTGGTCTTCGAGTCGCGTGATCGCAGTCAGCAACTCGCTGGCTTCAAATGGCTTCACGATGTGAGCGTCGGCCTTGACCCGGCGCGCTTCATCCGCCTTGAAAGGTTCCAGCTTGCCCACCGTCAGCAGCACGGGAATGTGCGCCGTCTCGGCCGAATCCTTCAGCCGCTGGCAGACTTCCAGCCCGCTGTACCCAGGCATGTACACATCGAGCACGATCAAATCGGGCTTGATTTCGGTGATTTTCTTCAGGGCGGCAGATCCGTTATTGACCGTGACCACGTCATACCCGGCATCAGCCAGGATTTTTCGCCCCATGTTCTGGGCTGTCACACTATCATCGGCAAGCAGTATTTTCCGCGCCAAGCGTCGTCCTTCGCAAAAAAAGGAGAGATAACGCGAAACTACCTTGTCCCCCAACCTAAGTCAACGATTCCCGCACGGATAACAGGTTACGACCGTTCCTAGTCTGTTGGGGAGTTTCTGGTTCGTCATGCCATTGGTAACCTCAAACTGTCTGGGCTACCTCGCGATGGACTCAGGCGCCTGGCAGCGCCCGCAGCTTGAACCACTTCTATCTGACCTCGAACCTCTGCCATCCCTAGAACGGGTTTAGCTTCTTCAATCCCTTCTTTTTTTTCTTTTTGCTCGAAGAAATATCCGCCATCTCTTCGGTTCTCGCCGTCGCACTCGAAGCGACGGCGCTCGTTGCTCCACCATTGTTATCCATTTGATTACTCTGCTGCAATGGGGGAAGCGCGCTCGCATCGGGCTCAACGTTCGGCTTCAGTTCATTCAGATCCGCCACATTTGGCTTCAACTCGGCTGCCGCAAACGGGGTCGATGCCGCCGGGACGGCCGCTGCGGCTGGAGCAGCCGAACGCGGCGCCTCCTGGTTCGGCGGCACAGCCCCGTTTACAGTCTCCACCTTCAGCTTGCTGTCCCCGCCGCCCAACGAATTGGTCAGCTCTTTCACCACGCCCGTTGCTGCCACCGGCTCCGGATCCACCATCGTCGGCTCGCCCACGCGTGCGGCCCTGGACACGTCGGGAAACTTCTCGAAGTTCCCCAGCCCCTTCGACAGCATGCCCGTTTGTTGTCGGCTCGCCTCTTCCTTCTTGCTATTATCGAGCGCCGCTCGCGTCGGTCGCGGCACCGGTTGATGCAGCGCCTCCAGCCGCGACTTGGCATCCACCGCCCGGTCCATTGCCGGATACCGCTTGATGATCCTCCCGTACGCCTCCGCCGCATCCTTCGTCAGGTCCTCGATCATCCTGGTCTTGGCCACTTCGTTCAAGCGCGGATTCTTCCGGACCGCATTGATCTCGCCTTCGTACGATTGCCCCAGTAAATACAGCGCCTCGTCCGCGCCGCTATATAGCGGATAGCGGTCCACCAGCGTTTTCAGCCGCGCAATCGCCGCCGGATACGCCAGCCGCAGATAATAGAACCGCCCGATCGCGAACTCCCGGTCCGCCAGCACTTCCTGCACTTCCCGCAACCGCTGTTTTGCCAGCGGCACCAGTTTGCTGTCCGGATACTCCAGGATCAGCGCCCGGTATTCCTCCTCCGCCCGCATTGCGTGCGTGTAATCACGGTCCGGCTTTTCCATCTCCTGATAATGGATGTTCGCCACCTTCAGCTGCGCCTCGGCCGCCTCCGGCATATTGGGAAAGAACGTGCGGAAATCCTTGTATTCGATCTCGGCCTGCTGCATCGCCGTCGTGCCGCCCTCCGCGTACCACGAATCCGCCACCGCCAGCTTGGCCCGAGCGATAAACTCCGAATCCGGATATGTATTGATCAGCGTCTGTAGCGTCATCCGCGCCACGTCGAAGTGGTTGTGTTTCATGGCGTCCATGGCCCGGTCAAACAGCACTTTGTCGGGCTGTTTCGACCCGACGTTGACCAAAGGATTCACTGCTTTCTTGTTGGTGCATGCCACCGTCAACGCCAGCAGCAACGCGAGAAGAATAGAATTTCGACGCATAGAAGACCTCAGAACCCATCACGACGGCTGCTAGCTACTGGCTTCTGGCCACTAGCAATCAAAACCTGGCTTGCCAGTGTGTTTGCCAGAAGCTAGAAGCTAGCAGCTAGTAGCCATTTCACACTCGCTGCAAACTCGCGCTGCGCGCCGCTTCCAGCAGCGCCTGCGCGTTCACCTTTGCATCGCCTTTGCCGAACACCGCATTCCCCGCCACCAGAATCTCCGCCCCGGCGCGCACCACTTCCGCCACTGTGTCCATCCCAACGCCGCCATCTACTTCGATGCGGTATTGGTATCCCTGCGCCGCGCGAATCTCTGCCAACTTCCTCATTTTGTGCAGCGTTGCCGGGATAAATTTCTGCCCCCCAAACCCCGGATTCACGCTCATCACCAGCACATAGTCCACAATGTCGAGCACTTCGCCGAGCGTCTCCACCGGCGTCGCCGGATTAATCACCACTCCCGCCAGGCATTCATGGCTCTTGATCAGGTTCAGCGTCCGGTTCAAATGCCGGCAGGCCTCCTGATGCACCGAAATCCAGTCCGCTCCCGCTTCCGCAAAATCCGCAATGTACTGGTCGGGGTTCGCTATCATCAGATGGCAGTCCAGCGGAAGCCGAGTTGCCCGGCGCAAGGATTTCACCACCGGCGGCCCGATCGTCAGATTGGGCACAAAATGCCCGTCCATGACGTCAACATGGATCACGCTGCCGCCGCCCGCCGTCGCCCGCTCTACCTGGTCCGCCAGGTGGGCGAAATCCGCCGAGAGTATCGAGGGTGCAAGTTCGATCAAAATAGGGTCCGGGGTAGAAGCTGTGGAAATTCTAGCACGGTGTGGGCAGCGCCCATCTCCGCTCGTGTGGGGACGGGCGCCCTCGCCCGTCCAAGCCGACCGCAGCTCGGCAGTTGCCCGCTCGCAATCAGGCGCTCGATTTCGAAAGCCGAGTCTCCTCAGAAACCGGCACTTTACGCACCTTCTCGACTCCCTCCGCCATCGCGTACTTCAGCTTCTCAATCCCCTCGCCGGTAACCGCGGAAATCGGATAAAGCTTCAGCTTCTTGCGCGTCGCCCACTGCTTCAGTTTCTTGAGCTTCTCCGTATTCGCCACATCGATTTTGGACGCGACCATCAGTGTCGGCTTCTTCTCCAAATCCGCACCGAAACTCGCCAGCTCGCCCCGAATCACCTCAACATCCTTCACCACGTCGGCCCGCCCGCTGCTGTCGGAGACATCCACCATATGCACCAGCAAACGCGTGCGCTCGATGTGTCGCAGGAATTGTGTGCCGAGACCCGATCCGCTATGCGCTCCTTCGATCAAACCCGGGATGTCGGCGACCACAAAACTCTCTTCTTTCCCCTTCTCGCCCGCCAGCACCACACCCAGGTTCGGTTCAAGCGTGGTAAACGGATAATCCGCCACCTTCGGCCGCGCCGCCGAGATGCGCGAGATCAGCGTCGACTTGCCCACATTCGGATATCCCACCAGCCCAACATCGGCGAGCAGCTTCAACTCCAGGCGAAAGTTGCGTTCCTCGCCCGGGCGTCCCTCTTCGTGCTCGCGCGGCGCCTGGTGGGTCGAAGTGGCAAACTGCGCGTTACCGCGTCCGCCGCGTCCGCCGCGCGCGATCACGACGCGTTCATCGGGGCGCGAAAAATCGTAGACTTTCTCGCCCGTGTCCTCGTCGTAAACGATCGTGCCCACCGGCACCTTCAGGACAATCCCTTCCCCGTCGCGGCCAGTTTTTTTCGCGCCCTCGCCGTGGCGTCCGCGCTCGGCCTTGTATTCGGGATTGAAACGGAAATGCACCAGCGTATTGTGGCGCTCGCTCGATTCCATCCAGATGTCGCCGCCCCGGCCGCCGTCGCCGCCCGAAGGGCCGCCCCGCGGAATAAATTTCTCTCGCCGGAACGCCATGCAGCCGTTGCCGCCATCCCCAGCCTTCACTCGAATTTTGGCTTCATCAATGAACATGGCGCGTCCCCGAACTCATGTGGGGACGGGCGACCCCGCCCGTCCAGCGGAGCAAAGCTCCGCAGTTTAGGCGCAACGAAAAAGCCTCGACTCGAAGCCGAGGCCCAACGCCGCAGCCCCTAAATGGGCATTTGATTTCGAGAAACTACGGCATCGCTGAAGCGATGTTCTGATACGAAGCAAGGCCCCCTGCTAGCGCCCCAGTTCTTTCGCAGCGGGCTAAAGTTCAACACTATTTCGCTTCGATCGCCTCGGGCTCGACCATCACAAACTTCCCCATCGTTCCCTTGTCGATGAACTTGATGCGCCCCGTGATCTTGGCGAAGAGAGTGTCGTCTTTGCCGCGTCCAACGTTCAGTCCGGGCTTCACCCGCGTGCCGCGCTGGCGGACGATGATTGTCCCGCCGGGCACCAGTTGTCCGCCGAAAGCCTTAAACCCAAGCCGTTGCGCGTTCGAGTCGCGCCCGTTTCGTGAAGTGCCTTGTCCTTTTTTATGCGCCATAAAATCAGTTCCCGGTTCCGAGTGGCCAGTTGCCAGTAAATTCCAATCCCTTGCCGTCGCAACTAAATTGTCATCCTGAGCGAAGCGAAGGATCTGCTACCTCTTTTTTTTCTTCGCCGCTGCTTTCCTCGGCGCCGATTTCTTCGCGTGCGCGTGCACTGCGTGCTTCGGCGCCTTTTTTCCCGGCCTCTTCGAAGTCTTCACTTCTTCGCCGCCCTCGTGCGCCGGTTTCACCTTCTTCTCTTTTTTCGGAAGCTCGGGCGCTTTGAACGACTGACCATCAAAAGCAATCTCGGTGATGCGGACCGCGGTATAGTCCTGCCTGTGTCCACGCAGCTTCTTGTACTGCTTTTTGCGCTTGTAGTGGAAGACCAGGATCTTGTTGCCGCGTCCCTGTTCGACCACCTCGCCGGTTACCAGCGCCCCCGATCCCGCAGGCACAACGCTGCCCGCCTCGGCGGAAACCGCCAGCACGTCGCCGAACTCGACCCTTCCGTCCTTGTCTTCTTGTGTTTCCACCCGGATCACGTCGCCCGGAGCAACCCGATACTGCTTTCCACCTGCGCGGATCACCGCGTACATAAACTCTCCTCTATGATCGTGTAGGGACGGGCACCCTCGCCCGTCCGCGTAGGGACAGCCGCCCTCGGCTGTCCAAGCCGAGCGCAGCTCGGCAAATACAATCTTGTGCTTGCTGTTTTCCCGCTGCGGCTTATGACCGGAAACGCGGCGCGGCCCCAGAACGGGTCCGCAAGTACAGGCAAACTCATCCAGTCTATCGTGCGTTGTGGAAATCGGTCAAACGGAAGTCGCAGTCGGTAATGGCTCGGCGATGGCTCGATACGCTCGCTTGACACTGTGCGGAAACAGGTGTGAAATTGTCGGGACTTCGAAGGCCGGTGCCGATCCTTCCCTGTGGCACTCGGACCCGAAGCTCTCGTCGAAGAAACCGCAAGCGGGATTGCAGGCTGGCAGTTTCTGTGGCCGCGCATCTTCCCTGCTGGTAGATTTAGAGCTTCACATCTCACAGGAGTGGCTAATGAATCCGAGCAACCGAAGAAAGAACGTCCTGCCGATTTGGTCCGTATTGCTGGTCCTTCTCGCGGTAACCGCAGTGGCTACGGCTCAAAAGGACAAGAAGAGTGCGCCTGCTCCGAGCAAGCCGGCGGCGAAAGCCGCCCCGGGCGGCGGTGCCAAGCCTGGCGGCGCGGCCGGTGGTGCCAAGCC